>Ga0157370_10002820_pt1 | contig 20763 bp, 18 predicted proteins | sample C35metaG_FD_113463 | JGI IMG/M metagenome (GOLD analysis project Ga0157370, IMG submission 113463) | Corn rhizosphere microbial communities from Kellogg Biological Station, Michigan, USA - C3-5 metaG | ecosystem: Host-associated > Plants > Roots > Rhizosphere > Soil | place: USA: Michigan...
ATGTCGGTGAAGGATTGCGAGGCGGCGTGGCCGCGGGTGCTGATGTATTTCATGAAAAGGGGTCAGATCCCTTTTCCCGCGGGGCGGATCCGGCGAAGCAACTCTCGGCTCCGGGAAAAGGGATCTGACCCCTTTTTCACAGCAGCTCCTCCAGGCGAATGCGCACCACCGGCACCGGGATCGTCGGCAGCGCCTCGATCCTGCGCATCGCCTCGTTCACGCTTCTCTCCGGCGCCACGTGGGTGAGGATCACCACGTCCACCTGGTCCTCGCCTTCGCCCGCTTCCTTCTGGAAGATGGCGTCGATCGAGATCGAGAGGTCGGCGCAGATGCGCGTCACGTCGGCCAGCACCCCGGGCCGGTCGAGCGCGCGCAAGCGCAGGTAGTAGCCGGCCTCCACGTCCTGCATCGGCAGGATCGGCTCGCGCGAGAGGCGATCGGGCTGGAACGCGAGGTGCGGCACGCGATGCTCGGGGTCGGCCGTCGCCATGCGGGTGACGTCCACCAGGTCCGCCACCACCGCGCTCGCCGTGGCCTCGGCTCCGGCGCCGCGACCGTAGTAGAGCGTGGGGCCGACGGCGTCCCCTTTCACCAGCACCGCGTTCATCACGCCCTCGACGTTGGCGATGAGGCGGCGCGCGGGAATGAGCGTCGGATGCACGCGCAGCTCGATGCCTTTCCGGGTGCGCCGCGCGATGCCGAGCAGCTTGATGCGGTAGCCGAGGCCTTCGGCATAGCGCAGGTCGGTCGCCGTGAGCTTCGTGATGCCCTCGGTGTAGACCTTGTCGAACTGCATCGGGATGCCGAAGGCGATCGCGGCGAGGATCGTGAGCTTGTGCGCGGCGTCGATGCCCTCGACGTCGAAGGCGGGATCGGCCTCCGCGTATCCGAGGCGCTGCGCCTCGGCGAGCACGGTGTCGAACGGGAGCGCCTTGTCGCGCATCTCCGAGAGGATGTAGTTGCAGGTGCCGTTGATGATCCCGGCGATCCACTCGATGCGGTTGGCGGCGAGGCCCTCGCGGATCGCCTTGATGATCGGGATGCCGCCCGCGACCGAGGCCTCGAAGCCGACCATCACGCCCTTCGCCTGCGCACGGGCGAAGATCTCCGTGCCGTGCTTGGCGAGGAGCGCCTTGTTCGCGGTCACCACGTGCTTGCCATGGTCCATCGCCTTCATCACCAGCTCGCGCGCATCGGTCTCGCCGCCGATCAGCTCCACGACGATGTCGATGTCGGGACGGCTGACGATCGAGGCCGCGTCCGCCACGAGCTCGATCCCCTCGAGCGAGACCTTGCGCTCCTTGGCGAGGTCGCGCGCGCTCGCCGCCTTCACCAGGATCTCGCGGCCGGCGCGGCGCGAGATCTCCTCGCGGTTGCGGCGCAGCACCTCGATGGTGCCGCTGCCGACCGTGCCGAGGCCGAGCAGTCCGACGTGGATGGGCTTCATTCAGAACCTGACGCTGGTGGGGCGTTCCGAGACCTTCTTGTTGAAGTGGAACGACGTGATCGTCATCCCCTCGCGGAAATAGAACTTGTGCGCCTGCTGGCGCTGGGTGCCCGAGTCGAGCGAGAAGGTGTCGCAGTCGCGCTCGCGGCAGATGCGCTCCATGTACGCGATCAGCGCATGGCCCACGCCGGTGGAACGCTTCGCCTCGTCGGTCACGAGGTCGTCGCAGTAGAGCTCGCGGCCCGAATGGGTCTTCTCGAGGATGCGGAAGACGGCGGCTCCGAGCACCTTGCCGCCCTCTTCGGCCACGGCCATCTCGGCACCGGCCGCGAGGACCTGCTTCATGCGTGCCTCGTAATCGCGCAGGTGCGGCCGCAGCTGCCGGTGCACGCCCTCGGCGGCGGCGAGGAGGTCCGGGCGCAGGAGCTTGCCCGCACGATCGCTCACGGCGACGACGTTCACTTCACGCCGTCCTTGCGAAACATCTCCTTCACGCCGCGGATCGCCTGGCGCAGGCGATGCTCGTTCTCGATGAGCGCGATGCGCACGTGGTCGTCGCCGTAGTCGCCGAAGCCGATGCCGGGCGCGACCGCGATCTTCGCATCGTGGAGGAGCTTCTTCGCGAACTCGATGGAGCCCATGGCGCGGTAGCGCTCGGGAACCTGCGCCCACACGTACATCGATGCTTTCGGGTTCTCCACCATCCAGCCCGCCTCGTGCAGGCCCTTCACCATCACGTCGCGGCGCTTCTGGTACTTGAGGCGGATCTCCTCGACGCACTCCTGCGGGCCTTCCAGCGCGGTGATCGCCGCCACCTGCAGCGGCGTGAACGTGCCGTAGTCGTGGTAGCTCTTGATGCGCGCGAGCGCGTTCACCAGGTCCGCGTTCCCGACCATGAAGCCGATGCGCCAACCCGCCATGTTGTAGCTCTTCGACATGGTGAAGAATTCGACCGCCACATCGCGCGCGCCCGGCACCTGCATGATCGAGGGCGCCTTCCAGCCGTCGAAGGTGATGTCGGCATACGCGAGATCGTGCACGACGAGGATGCGATGCTGGCGCGCGAGGGCGATGACCTTCTCGAAGAAGTCGAGCTCGACGCATTTCGCGGTCGGGTTCGACGGGAACCCGATGATCATCATCTTCGGCTTCGGGATCAGCTCGCGGATGGCGCGCTCGGCCTCCTCGAAGAAGTCCACGCCCGGCGTCATGCGCACCGAGCGGATGTCCGCGCCGGCGATGATGGCGCCGTAGATGTGGATGGGATAGCTCGGATTGGGAACCAGCACCGTGTCGCCGCGGTCCAGCGTAGCGAGCATCAGGTGGGCGAGTCCCTCCTTGGAGCCGATGGTGACGATCGCCTCGCGGTCCATGTCGAGGTCCACGTCCCAGCGGCGCTTGTACCATTGGCAGATGGCGCGGCGCAGGCGCGGCACGCCGCGGGAGACGGAGTAGCCGTGGGTATCCTCGCGCTGTGCGACTTCCACCAGCTTGTCGACGATGTGGCGCGGCGTCGGCCCGTCGGGATTGCCCATGGACAGGTCGATGACATCCTCGCCCGCCCGCCGCGCCGCCATCTTCAGCTCGTTGGTGATGTTGAAGACGTAGGGCGGGAGCCTCTTGATGCGCGAGAACTCCGGGACCATGGGCGGACCGTTGTCGTTGAGGTTCATTGCCGGCGCGAGACGCGAAAGTCTATGATTCTAGCGAAACTTTCCCATCCGGGGTGGGGAGAACGGCGATGAAGTTCGCGCAGGAACGGGCCGAGGGCAAGAACGCCTTCACCGGATACGGCGAGGGCTACGTGGAAGTGAACCGCGCGCGCGTGCATGCGAGCCTGCTCGTGAGCCCGGAGCGCCTGGTCACCGACTGGCCCGCCGATTCGATCGACGCGCTCACCGCGGACCACCTCGCGGCGATCGTGGCGATGCAGCCGGAGATCGTGCTCCTCGGCACGGGGCGCGCGTTCCGCTTCCCCGAGCCGGCGAAGCTCGCGCCGCTCTACAACGCGGGCATCGGCGTCGAGGTGATGGACACGCCCGCGGCGTGCCGCACGTACAACATCCTGATGGGCGAAGGGCGCAACGTCGTCGCGGCCCTGGTCGTGTGAGATGGCGAAGGCGGCGCGCGAGGCGGCGGCTTACGCGGTCGGCGCGCTCGTGGCGCTCGCCGTGCTGGCGGCGCTCTACGTGCGCGCCGCGGCCATGCCCGAGCCGATGGCGGCGGACGAGTTCTCGCGCATCACGCGGCAGCTCGCGAGCGACGCGCACGAGGCCGAGCGGCTCGCCGTCGCGTTGACGCGCAGCGAGCTCACCCGCAACTACGGCGAGTACCAGCACCGCCACATCGGCGAGGACGTCTCCGACACGCGCAAGAAGCTCGATGCTCCCGGCCCGGCCGGCGACGAAGCGGTCGTGGAGCGCGCGCGGGCCCTCGCCGGGCGCCTCGCCGCGGACCTCGAGGCGGCGCGCCTGCGCATGAGCGACCACGATGCCCTCGAGCGCATCGCCGAGGACGAAGCGCGCATCGGGCGTGAGCTCGCCGCGATGCAGATCGTGCCGCAATGAACCCGCTCGACCTCTTCCTCGGCATCATGTCGGCGATCGGCGGCAACGTCGACATGGGCCAGCTCGTGTTCACGATCGAGGGCGGCGCGCAGTTCGGGTACATGCTGCTCTGGGTCGCGGTCGTCGGCTCGGCGGGCATCATCCTGTTCGCCGAGATGTCGGGCCGTGTCGCGGTGGTGACGAAGAAGCCCGCGTTCGCGCTGATGCGCGACGAGCTCGCCCGTCCGCTCGGGCTCGCCGTGCTCGCCGCCTCCGCCGGCGTGAATCTCCTTACCTGCACCGCGAACATCGGTGGCGCGGCGCTCGTGCTGCAATTGCTCTTCGGCGGCGAGGAGCGCCTGATGATGCTCGTGGCGGCCGGGCTCCTGCTCGCGGCGCTCCTCTTCCTCAAGCTCGAGCCGATCGAGCGCATCTTCGGCTTGCTGGGACTCGCGCTGGTCGTCTTCTGCTTCTCGGCGGTGGCGGCTTCGCCCGACTGGACGCGAGTGGGCAGTGGCTTCATCCCGCAGCTTCCCTCCGATGCGCGCATGCCCGGCCTCGCCGTGTACGCGTACTACGTGGTGGGCCTCTTCAGCGCGATCCTCATGCCTTACGAGGTGCATTTCTACTCGTCGGGCGCCCTCGAGCAGGGTTGGACCCCGAAGCAGATGGCGTCGAACTTCAGCAACTCCGTGGTGGGATTCACGCTCGGTGGGGTGCTCACCGTGGCGCTCATCGTGTCGGGCGCCGCGGCGTTCTTCGGCCGGAGCATCGATCCGCACCTCCTCGGAACGACGGCGCTGCCGGTCGCCCTGCAGCTCGGCGCGAAGGGGCTGCTCCTCGCGCTGGTCGGAATGCTCTTCGCGGTGGGCGGGGCGGCGGCGGAGACCGCGCTCGCGAACGGCTACGCGATCGCGCAGTACTTCGGGCGACCGTGGGGCGAAGGCCGAAAGCCCCGCCAGGCGCCGGTGTTCTACGCGGGATGGATCGGGCTCGTGCTGGCGAGCCTCGCCATCGCGCTTACCGGCGTTGCGCCCGTCGAGGTGGTCGACTACTCGGTGCTCTTCGCGGTCGTGGTGCTGCCCTTCACCTACTGGCCGCTGCTCGCCGTCGCGCGCGACCGCTCGAAGATGGGCGAGCATGCGAACGGCCCGATCGTGGACGCGTTCGGATGGATCTTCCTCGCGCTCATCACCGCATGCGCGCTCGCCGCGATCCCGCTGATGATCGCGACGCACATGGGACGCGGCTGACGAATCGGAAATCGGCGTAGACTGGCCTGCCGATTTTTCCTGCCCGGGAGGAATCATGAAAGCGATCGTTCACGGCGCGGCGGCGCTCGCCTGCGCATCCTGGCTCCCCTTCGCCGTCGCGGCAGGCCTCTCGCAACCGACCGACGTCGACGGCGTGCAGGCCACCATCCTCGAAGCCACGCGCGGCGAGGGCGACACCGTGATGGTGAAGTGGCAGCTCGAGAACACGACCTCCGAGAAGAAGAAGATGACCGAGCAGCGCACCGGGTGGTACGACCCGTACCGCCTCACCGGCGACGCCTATTTCCTGGACATGAAGAACCGCACCAAGTATCCGGTCGTGCGCACGCCCGACCGCAAGCCCGTGGCCGCGCGCTACGGCTCGCCGAACCAGTACACGGTGATCCCGCCGAAGAAGAAGGTGCTGCTGTGGGCCAAGTTCAACGCGCCCGCGGCCGACGTGAAGGCGGTCGAGGTGTACCTTCCGGCGGTGAGCCTGCCCTTCGAGGACGTTACGCTGCGCTGAGCGTCAGGCCGAGATCCCGCGCAGCTCGCGCAGCAGCACCGAAAGCACCGCGAGGTCGAGCGGTCCCGCGCGCTTGAGCTCGTCGATCATCGATTTCAGGCGCGCGATCGCCGGCTGGTAGTGCTCGCGCCAGTTCGCGAGCATCGCCGCGGCATCCTCGGAGCCGGGCGAGAGCTGCGAGACCGAGGCGGTGAGCGCGCGCTGCTGGCTCGCGAGATCGTCGCGCAGCGCGTTCCGCGCGAGCGCCTGCCACGGCGTGTCGGTGGGCAGGAGCGCGATCTTGCGCGCGAACCATCCGAGCTCGAGCTCGCCCACCAGCGCGAAGTAGAGCGCCGCGAGCGGCCGCACGCCCTTGGACTGCGCGAGCGCCACCTCCGTCACGTCGAGCGCGGCATAGAGCGCGTCGAGCGCCGCGGTGCGGCGCGCGAGCTGCGTCGGAACGCCCTGGTTCGCGAGCCGCAGCGCCGCCTCCTCGAACGTTGCGCGATCCTCCGCGCCGAGGATCGCCGGAAGCTCGGCCTCGATCGCCGCGAGCCCGGGGCGGAAAATCTCCAGCACGCGGGCGATGGGCAGGCGCTCGCGCCGGCGCCGCAGGAACCAGAGCGTCGCCCGCAGCAGCAGCCTTCCCGCATCGATCAGCATCTCGTACTGCAGCTTCGCGGGCACCTGGTTGTCGAGCGCGTCGAGCGCGTCCCACAGCGCATCGAAGCCGAAGATGTCGCGCACCAGGATGAACGCGCGCGCCACCTCCTCGGCGGTGGCGCCCGTTTCCTGCTGCATGCGGTGCACGAACGTGCTGCCCGTGCGGTTCACCAGCGCGTTCGCCACCGCCGTCGCGACGATCTCGCGGCGCAGCGGATGGCTCGGCATGGTCGACGCGAAGCGCTCGCGCAGCTGGGGCGGGAAGTACGCCACCAGCGCCTGCGACACGTACTCGTCGTCGACGAGCGTCGAGGGCGTGAGCGCGTCGAAGAGCGCCATCTTCGAGTATGCGAGCAGCACCGCGCGCTCCGGCGCCGTGAGCCCGGTCTTGGCGAGGCGGCGCTCGACGATCTCGTCCTCGCCCGGCAGGAACTCCACCGCGCGGTCGAGGCGCCCGGCTTTCTCGAGCGAGCGGATGAGGGCCGCCTGCGCATCGAGGAGCTTCTCGGCGCGCGTGCCGGACACCGAGAGCGATTGCGTCTGGAAATAGTTGTCGGCGAGGACCAGGCGCGCCACGTCGTCGGTCATCGCGGCGAGGAGCGCATCGCGATCCTTCGGCGCAAGGGCCCCTTGCGCCTCCGCGATGCCGAGGAGGATCTTGATGTTCACCTCGTGGTCGGAGCAGTCCACGCCGGCGGAATTGTCGATCGCGTCCGTGTTGATGCGCCCGCCGTTGCCGCGCGCGCCCTGCAGCGCGTACTCCACGCGTCCGAGCTGGGTGAACCCGAGGTTGCCGCCCTCGCCCACCACCTTGCAGCGCAGCTCCGCGCCGTTCACGCGCACCGCGTCGTTCGCGCGATCGCCGGCTTCCGCGTTCGACTGGCGGGTGGCCTTCACGTAGGTGCCGATGCCCCCGTTGTAGAGCAGGTCGGCCGGTGCCCTGAGGATCGCCCGGACCAGCTCCTGCGGCGTTCGCTCGCCCGGCTCGATCGCCAGCGCGCGCGCCGCCTCGACGGAAACGGCGATCGCCTTCGCGCTCCTCGGGAAGACGCCGCCGCCCTTCGAGATCCTCGTGCGGTCGTAGTCCTCCCACGAGGAACGGGGCAGCGCGAAGAGCCGCTCGCGCTCGCGATAGCTCGCTTGCGGATCGGGATCCGGGTCCAGGAACACATGGCGATGATCGAACGCGGCGATCAGCTTGATATGCCGCGAGAGCAGCATGCCGTTGCCGAACACGTCGCCCGACATGTCGCCGATGCCCACCACCGTGAAATCCTGCGCCTGCGTGTCGACGCCCAGCTCGCGGAAATGGCGCTTCACGCTCTCCCACGCGCCGCGCGCGGTGATGCCCATCTTCTTGTGGTCGTAGCCGGCGCTGCCGCCGGAAGCGAACGCGTCGCCCAGCCAGAAGCCGTACTCGGCGGAGATCGCGTTCGCGATGTCCGAGAAAGTGGCCGTGCCCTTGTCGGCGGCGACGACGAGGTACGGATCGTCGGGATCGTGGCGCACCACGTCGCGCGGCGGAACGACGCGTCCGGCGACGAGGTTGTCGGTGACGTCGAGAAGCCCGCGCAGGAAGTCGCGGTAGCACTCGACGCCCTCGGCGAGGAAGGCTTCGCGCTGTGAAGCCGGCGGAGCGGCCTTCAGCACGAAGCCGCCCTTCGAGCCCACCGGCACGATGACGGCGTTCTTCACCATCTGCGCCTTCATGAGCCCGAGCACCTCGGTGCGGAAATCCTCCGGCCGGTCCGACCAGCGGATGCCGCCGCGCGCCACCTTGCCGCCGCGCAGGTGGATCGCCTCGAAGCGCGCCGAGTAGACCCACACCTCGAAGAGCGGGCGCGGCGCGGGGAGCTCGGGCACCGCTTCCGAGCGCAGCTTCAACGACAGGAACGGCTTGCGCTTGCCGCCGGCGAGGACCCAATGGTTGGTGCGCAGCGTCGCCTGGATGAGGGCGAGAAAGCGGCGCAGGATGCGGTCCTCGTCGGCGTTCGCCACGGCGTTCAACGCCGCGCGGATCTCCTCGACGATGCGCGCTTCGTGCGCCGGACGGCCCTCCGAGCGCGCGGGGTCGAAGCGCGCGTGGAAGAGCGCGGCGAGGCTGGCGGCGATCGCCGGATGCGCGGCGAGCGTCTGCTCGATGTACGCCTGGCTGAAGGTGAAGCCGGCCTGCTTGAGATACTTCGCATACGCGCGCAGCACCAGCACGTCGTCGGGCGCGAGCGCGGCGCCGGGCGTGAGGCGATTGAAGCCGTCGTTCTCGATCTCGCGCCGCGCCACGCGCACCAGCGCTTCCTCGGTGATCGCCTTGACCCGCGCCACGTCGGCGATCGCGTGCGCGGCGCGCAGCCCGAAGTCGTGCAGGTAGACCGGCTCCGCGCGCCCTTCGGGACGAAGCTCGAAGGACACCTCGTCGAGCACCTCGAGGCCGAGGTTCTCGAGCACGGGCAGGCTTGCCGAGAGCGGCACCGGCGCGGCGAGCCGGTAGACGCGCAGGCGCAGGGCACGGTCGTCCGCGCCGTCGCGGCGATAGAGGTCGACCGCGAACGGGCGCTCGGGCCCGAGCGCGCGAACGAAGTCGACGTCGCGCACCGCGGCCGCCGCTTGCACTTCGTCGCGATACGCGGCCGGGAAGGCATGCGCGAACTCGCGCAGCATCGGCACCGCGCGCGCCTCGCCGTGCGCCTCGACCAGCGCCTGCTTGAGCCCCTCCTCCCAGCGGCGCGTGGCGCGCGCGATCTCCTCCTCGATCGAGTGCACGTCGTAGTCGGCCGCCTCGCGCGGACTGGCGCGCACCAGCACGTGCAGGCGCGCGAGCGTCGCTTCCGACAGGTGGACGGTGAACTCGGTGCTGGTCCCGTTCAGGTGGCGCCTGAGGATCTCCTGCACCTTGAGGCGCGAATCAGTGTTGAAGCTCTCGCGCGGCAGGTACACGAGGCACGAATAGAAGCGCCCGAAGATGTCGCGCCGGATGAAGACCCGGGTCTTGCGCCGGTCGCCCAGGCGCAGCACGCCCATCGCGGTCTCGAGCAGGTTCTCCTCGTCCACCTGGAACAGCTCGTCGCGCGGATAGTCCTGCAGCACCGTGAGCAGGTTCTTGTACATGTGGCTGTACGGCCGGAACCCCGCGCGCTCGATCACGCGCGCGACCTTGCGCCGCAGCAGCGGGATCTCGCGCGGATCGGCGTGGTAGGCCGACGAGGTGTACAGCCCCACGAAGCGGCGCTCGCCGGTCACGCGGCCGTTCTCGTCGAAGCGCTTGACGCCGATGTAGTCGAGATAGCCCGGCCGGTGCACCGTCGCGCGCGAGTTCGCCTTGGTGAGCACGAGGAGCCGCGCCTCGCGCGCGAGCGCGCGCAGCTCGCGCGGCAGCTCGGTGAAGCTGCGCGAGCGGCCCTCGGCCGGATTGCGCAGCACCCCCAGGCCGGAGCCGGGCACGATCGCGAGCTGGTCCTCGCCCGCCACCGATTCGAGGCGGTACTCGCGATAGCCCAGGAAGGTGAAATGGTGATCGGACGCCCACGCGAGGAACGCCGCCACCTCCGCGGTCTCCTCGCCGGCGAGGAATGCGGGCGGCGCGCCGAGCTCGGCCGCGATCGCGTCCATGCGCGCGCGCATGTCGTTCCAGTCCTCCCACGCGACGCGCACGTCGCCGAGCACCGAGACGAGCCCCGCGCCCAGCCCCTCGAGGCGGCCGGGATCGATCTCGCGGTCCACCTCGACGTGGATGAGCGATTCCTGACGCTCCTCGGCGCCGGGCGGCCCGAAGGCGAGGAGCCTTCCCTGGGCGTCGCGGCGCGTCGAGAAGAGCGGGTGGTTGAGCAGGTGCAGCGTGTAGCCCTGGCGGTTCACCTCCATCGTCACCGAGTCGACGAGGAACGGCATGTCGTCGTTCACCATCTCGATCACGGTGTGCGGGCTCGACCAGCCGTTCTCGGCATCGCCCGGGTTGTAGACGCGCAGCTTGGGGCTGCCGCTCGCGAAGACGCGCGCGAGCTCGAGGTGCGCCGCCGCCGCCCCGTAGAGGTCCGCGGGCGTGCGCACCGCGAGGTCTTCGATGTCGACCTGCTCGTAATAGCGGGCGATGAAGGCGCGCGCCTCGGCGGCGGCCGCGGGAGCGAGCCGTTCGTCGGCGATGCGCAGGACCTGCTCCAGCAGCGCTTGTTTTTGTTCGTGCGCGGGGAAGTGCATGGCGGACGGACGAAGGCAAAGCGTTATTGTCCTCCAAACGGCACGCGGGTATCCTAGCCGCCGTATGCGGCACTCCCGGCCCCCACGCCGGGCCCCAAGAGTCAACAACGCCGCATGCAATTTTCCAATCAGGAGGTATCGCCATGCTTCGCCACACCAAGGCCATCGTCGCCCTGGCCTTCACCGCTTTGATCGCCGCCCCCGCCTTCGCGCAGGAAGGCGGCACCCTGCAGAAGATCAAGAGCCAGGGCTACATCACGCTCGCGAACCGCGACGCGTCGATCCCGTTCTCCTACTACGACCAGAACCAGAAGCCGATCGGCTACGCGCAGGAGCTCTGCCTGAAGGCGATCGACATGATCAAGAAGAAGTACAAGATGCCGAAGCTGGAAGTCAGATACCAGCTGGTCACCTCGGCGAACCGGATCCCGCTCATCGCCAACGGCACGGCGGACCTGGAGTGCGGCTCGACCACCAACAACCTCGAGCGCGAGCAGCAGGTGGCGTTCGGCTACACCTACTTCGTGACCGGCAACCGCTGGATCTCGAAGAAATCGGCGCACCTCAAGACCCTGCAGGACCTCAAGGGCAAGACCATCGTCTCCACGGCCGGCACGTCGAACCTCAAGGAGATCACCGAGATCAACAACAAGGAGAATCTCGGCATGAACATCATCTCGGCGAACGGCCACCCCGAGGCCTTCCAGATGGTGGAGACCGGGCGCGCGGCCGCCTTCGTGATGGACGACATCCTGCTCTACAGCCTGCAGGCCTCCTCGCGCAATCCGAAGGAGTTCGAGATCAGCAACGTGTCGCTGTCGCTGCAGCCGTACGGCCCGATGATGCGCAAGGGCGACGACGAGTTCAAGAAGGCGGTGGACGACGCGATCGGCCAGATCTTCAAGTCGGGCGAGATCAACAAGCTCTACAACAAGTGGTTCGAGAAGCCGATTCCGCCCAAGGGCATCGACCTCAAGGTGCCGATGAGCGCGGAGCTCAAGAAGATCATCGCGAATCCGACCGATTCGGGCGATCCGAAGGCGTACGAATAACCGTCGCGCGTGAGACGGGGGACCTCGGTCCCCCGTTTCCATTTCCGGCGCGCCTCGCCGCATGAACTACCACTGGAACTGGGCGATCCTCCTCGCACAGGAGCCGGGCGGGAGCGGGACCTACCTGCACTACCTGCTGGTGGGCCTCGTCTGGACCCTCGCCACCGCGCTCGCCGCGTGGGTGATCGCGCTCGGAGTGGGGGGGATGGTGGGGACGCTGCGCACCACCCCTCACCCCTGGGTCGTGCGCCTCGGCAACGGCTACGTCGAGATCTTCCGCAACGTCCCGCTCCTCGTGCAGATGTTCCTCTGGTACTTCGTGGTGCCGGAGCTGCTTCCGGCCTCGCTGGGCGATCGCATCAAGCAGATGCCGCCGCCGTGGGGATCCTACGTCCCGGCGGTGCTCTGCCTCGGTCTCTATACGTCCGTGCGAATCGCCGAGCAGACCAAGGCGGCGATCCAGTCCCTGCCGCGCGGCCAGCGCGACGCGGGCACCGCCATGGGCCTCACGCAATGGCAGACCTACCGCTACGTGATCCTGCCCCAGGCGGTGCGCATCATCCTGCCGCCGCTCACCTCCGAGTTCATGAACATCATCAAGAACTCGTCGGTCGCGCTCACGATCGGGCTCATGGAGCTCACCGGACGCGCCAAGTCGATGCAGGAGTTCAGCTTCCAGGTGTTCGAGGCGTTCGCCGCGGCCACGGTGATCTACATGCTCACCAACCTCGTGGTGGTCCTCGGCATGCGCTGGCTCGAGCGAAGCGTGCGCGTGCCGGGCCTCATCGCCGCGGCCGGCGCGCCGCAGGCGGGCCACTGAATGGGCGGCTTCGACTGGAGCGAGATCACCGCCAACCTGCCGTACCTCTTCGAGGTCGGCATGGTGTTCACGGTGAAGCTCACCGTGCTCGCGATGGTCGGCGGAATCTTCTTCGGCACGCTCCTCGCGATGATGCGGCTGTCGCATCTGCGCGCGCTCCGGATGCTGGCGGGCGGCTACGTGAACCTGATGCGCTCGATCCCGCTCGTGCTCGTGATCTTCTGGTTCTACTTCCTGGTGCCCTACATCGGCGCCTGGATCCTGCGCGAGCCGCGGCCGATCCCGGTGGGCACGTTCTACTCGGCGCTCATCACGTTCACGATGTTCGAAGCCGCGTACTACTGCGAGATCATGCGCGCGGGGATCCAGTCCATCCCGCGCGGCCAGGTCTGGTCCGCCTACGCGCTGGGCCTCGACTACTGGCGCACCATGGGACACATCGTGCTGCCCCAGGCGTTCCGCAACATGATTCCGGTGCTCCTCACGCAGACCCTCATCCTCTTCCAGGACACCTCGCTCGTGTACGTGATCTCGGCGACGGACTTCCTCGGCGCCGCCTCGAAGATCGCGAACCGCGACTACCGCCTGGTCGAGATGTACAGCTTCGTCGCCGTCGTCTACTTCATCGTATCCTTCGGCCTGTCGCTCGCCGTGCGGCGATTGCAGGCGAGAATCGCGGTGGTGCGCTGATGCCCGAATCCTCCTCCAGGACCATGATCTCGATCCGCAACCTCTCCAAGTGGTACGGCGCCTTCCAGGTGCTCACCGACTGCTCCACCGAGGTCGCCAAGGGCGAGGTGGTCGTCGTGTGCGGCCCTTCCGGCAGCGGCAAGTCCACGCTGATCAAGTGCGTGAACGGCCTCGAGCCCTTCCAGAAGGGCGATGTGGCGGTCGACGGCATCTCGGTCGGGGATCCGAAGACGGACCTGCCGAAGCTTCGCTCGCGCGTCGGCATGGTGTTCCAGCATTTCGAGCTCTTCCCGCACATGACGGTGATGCAGAACCTCACGCTCGCGCAGGTGAAGGTGCTGCGGCGCGACATGCGCGCGGCGCAGGACAAGGGCCTGAAGCTCCTCGAACGCGTGGGCCTCGCGGCGCACAAGGACAAGTTCCCGGCGCAGCTCTCGGGCGGCCAGCAGCAACGCGTCGCCATCGCGCGCGCGCTGTGCATGGATCCGATCGCGATGCTGTTCGACGAGCCCACCTCCGCGCTCGACCCCGAGATGATCAACGAGGTGCTCGACGTGATGGTGCAGCTCGCGCGCGACGGCATGACGATGATGGTGGTGACGCACGAGATGGGCTTCGCGCGCAAGGTCGCGCACCGCGTCGTCTTCATGGACCGCGGCCAGATCGTCGAGGACCTGCCCAAGGAGGAATTCTTCGGCAAGCCGCGCAGCGAGCGGGCGCAGCTTTTCCTGTCGAAGATCCTGCAGCATTGATGTGACGCGCGGCACACGGAGCGAAACGGCGCCGGGAGGCCGGGATTTACGGGGCGTTTGACCGGAAATCATTGACGAAACGGCCTTTTTTCGGGAGACTTCCCCTCCATGAATCGCCTCACGGCCATCGGCCTGGCTTCGCTCGTCGCCTACGGCGTGCTGATCGCGACCAAGTACGTCTCGGTCGTGTCCGCCGCGCGGCAGGACAAGCCCGCGTCCGTGCGAATGGCGTCGCTCGATGCGAGCGCGTCCGACGGCAGCGTCGAGGTGAATCCGGCGCCGATCGCCGCGCCCCGCGCGGTGCCCTTCGCCGCTCCGACGACGGTGCGCGAGCCGCCCATGCGCGCCTCGGCCGTCGCGCTCGAATTCCGCCAGGCGCGCGACCTCAAGGCCTTCGCCGACGCGCTCCTCGCGCGCAAGGCGACGCTCACGGCCGACGAGCGCTATCACCTCGCCAAGGCGCTCGAGGAATGCCAGTTCGCCACCTCGCTCACCGAGGACATCGGCGCCTACGCCGCGAAGCAGAGGCGCCAGTTCATCGCGAGCCTGCCGCTCAACGACCCGAACAACGCGAAGCGCATCTCCGCCTACGAGGCGGTCGACAACACGCAGCGCTGCGCGCGCTTCCAGGGGACGAAGATCTCGCAGAAGGACATCGACGACCTCGTGCAGCAGGCGGCGCAGGAAGGCGACCCGCGCGCCCAGGCGCGCATCCTCGTCGCCGACCTCAACAAGAGCCTCAGCCAGCATTCCAGCGATCCGTCGCAGCCCGGGGGGAGCGTCACTCCGGACGACTTCTCGCGCATCATCGGGCTGCTGCAGACGCGCGATCCCGAGGCGATGATCATCGTCGGCCAGTTCCTCGCGCAGCAGAACATCGCGAGCCAGCTGCGCATCGGCCCCAACGGCGAGGTGCCCGAGCCCTCCGCGTTCCTCGGCGCGTTCTCGCTGGTTGCCTGCGACCTCGGCCCGGACTGCACTTCGTTGAGCCGCGAGCCGCAGCTCGCATGCGCCTACGGCGGCTACTGCAACTCGGCGAGCTTCGAGGAGCTCTACCAGAACTTCCTCGCATCGCCGTGGGCGTACTCGCAGGCGGTGCGCTACCGCACCATCATCCACACCGCGATCAACACGCAGAACTGGTCGCTGATCGGCCTGCAGCCGCCGGGCATGGACAAGGCGCGCGTCTCCCAGTAGCGATCCGATGAACGGCTGGTTCTCGCGCGCCGCCGACGGCGCGTGGATCCTGCGCGTGCATGCGCAGCCCGGCGCGCGGCGTACCGAGGTCGCGGGGCTGCACGGCAATTCCCTCAAGGTACGCGTGCGCGAGCCGGCGCTGGAGGACCGCGCCAACGAAGCCCTCGCGCGGTTCCTCGCCGATGCGCTCGGCGTGGCGCGCCGCGACGTGGCGCTCGCCTCGGGTGCGAGATCGCGCGACAAGCGCTTCGAGGTGCGCGACCCGCGCGCCGACCCCGCGCGGCTCCTCAGCCGTTGAGCGACCTCAGGTGCTCCACCACGCAGCGCGCGAGGGCCTCGGTGTTGTAGCCGCCCTCGAGCGTGGAGACCACGCGGCCGCCGGCGTGGCGTTCGGCCACCTCGACCAGCCGCTCGGTGACCCAGCGGTAGTCCTCGTCGTCGAGCTTGAGATACGCGAGAGGATCGTCGCGGTGCGCGTCGAAGCCCGCCGAAACGAACACGAGTTGCGGCCGGTACGACTCGAGCGCGGGCATCCAGAAGCGCTCCACGGCGGCGCGGAAACCGCGCCCGTCGGTCATGGCGGGCAGCGGCACGTTGATGATGTGTTCGTTGCCGGAATCGGCGCCCGAGTACGGGTAGTACGGATGCTGGAAGGTCGAGCACAGCATGACGCGCGGGTCTTCGTGGAACGCATCCTCGGTGCCGTTGCCGTGGTGCACGTCGAAGTCGAGGACGGCGACGCGCTCGAGCCCGTGCACCGCGAGCGCGTGCGCCGCCCCGATCGCCACGTTGTTGAAGATGCAGAAGCCCATGGGCCGATCGCGCGTGGCGTGGTGGCCGGGCGGACGGACGGCGCAGAAAGCGCGCTTCGCCGGCCCCGACATCACCGCATCCGTCCCGGCGACGAGCGCGCCCGCCGCCCGCAGCGCGGCGGAAAGCGAACGCGCGTTCATCGACGTATCGGGATCAAGATACGCGTAGCCCGACTCCGGCGCGGATTCGTAGATGAGGTCCACGTGTTCGCGCTCGTGCACCCGCTCGAGTTGCTCGCGCGTCGCCTCGGGCGCCTCGCGCAGGTCGAGGCTCGCGGCGAGGCCGGACGATTCGATCGCGGAGAGGATCGAGCGCAGCCGCTGGGGCGATTCGGGATGGCCGGCGCCCATCTCGTGCAAGACGCAATCGGGATGGGTGAGGAGGACGGTCGCCATCCTCGGATTCTAGAGCTTTAGAACCCCTGGCGCGTGATGCTCTTCGTCCCGGAGAAGGCCGGCAGGCCGTAGGCGGGATCCGAAGGCGCGAGTCCCGCGGGCGGCGTGATGCTGTACGCGAAGGTGCCGTTGGAGGTACCCGAGAAGCTGAACGTGAACGTTCCGACCTGCGTCGTGATCGACTTGGGACCCAGGGGCTGGCCGTTCGTCACATACGCCGCACCCTGCACCGTGGTGGGCGAAGTCCACGTCCCGCCGGGCATCACGATCCAGAGCGGCTTGTAGCGCCCGGGGTTCGCGGCATCGGGCTGCCTCGGGTCGTACGTGTACCAGACGGCGAAGACCTGGTTCGTGCCGGCGTGCTGGGTGAAGCTCACTCCCCAGCCCGCTTCGGCCGGCAGGTACCAGAGATCGGTGTAGTTGGCGGCCGGCGTCGACTGCGCGGCGGCGGGGAATGCGAGAACCGTGACGATGGCGGCGATGGCGTGGCGCATGGCGAAAACCTCGATCGGGCCCCGAGGAGCCGGCAGCCCTGCAACTATTGTCCCTGAACCGGCTTCCAAGGGGGGAACGTTGCGGCGGCCCCGGCGCGGTGCTGACCAGGGCCATGCTATCCTCATGCGCGTATAACGCACTCATTCGCAAATCGCTGACAAGGTTCCGCTTTTCATGCTGATCGACGCGCGCAGCCGGGTTTCGGCCAATCCCACCGAAGCGGTTGTCGCCGCCGCCGGACGGGTCATCCTCGGCAAGGAGCGCCAGATCCGGCTCGCCATCGCGTGCATCCTGGCGCGCGGCCACCTGCTCATCGAGGACGTGCCGGGCGTGGGCAAGACCACGCTGTCTCATTGCCTCGCGCGGCTGCTCGGGCTCGAGTACCAGCGGATCCAGTTCACGTCCGACCTGCTGCCGGCCGACATCATCGGCGTTTCGATCTTCGATCGCACGACCTCGACGTTCCGCTTCCATCCGGGTCCGATCTTCGCGCACGTGATCCTCGCCGACGAGATCAACCGCGCGAGCCCGAAAGCGCAAAGCGCGCTGCTCGAGGCGATGGAGGAGCACCAGGTGACGGCCGAGGGCGCGACGCGTCCGCTTCCCGAGCCGTTCTTCGTGATCGCGACGCAGAACCCGCTGCACCAGGTGGGCACGTTTCCCCTGCCCGAATCGCAGCTCGACCGGTTCCTCATGCGCATCAACCTCGGCTATCCCGACGCGAGGGCCGAACGCGAGTTGCTGCGCGGCGCGGACCGGCGCGAGCTCATCGCGCACCTGCAGCCCGCCATCGCGCCCGTGCAGCTGAAGGAGCTGCAGGAGACCGCGCGCAACCTTCAGGTCTCCGACGCGCTCCTCGACTACGTCCAGGCGCTCATCAACCACACGCGGCACTCGCCGCGCTTCACGCAGGGACTGTCGCCGCGCGCGGGTGTCGCGATCCTGCGCGCCGCCCAGGCGTGGGCGCTCATGGAAGGCCGCCACCAGGTGCTGCCCGAGGACGTGCAGGCGACCTTGCCCACCGTGGTCGGACACCGCCTGCACGGCAATGCCGACGCGGTGAAGAGCGGGTTCGATCCCGCGCGCGAGCTGGTCGCCGCCGTCCCGATTCCCTGAGCGGGGGCGGGCGTTCCTCCGTGCTCGCCGACTTCCGGCAATTCGTGTCCGACTGGATCTTCCGCGCCGCCGTGCCGGAAGCGCCGCCGGTCACGCTCGGGCAGCGGCGCATCTTCATCCTGCCGACGCGCCAGGGCTATGCCTTCGCCCTGATGCTGCTGCTGCTCCTCCTCGCCTCGATCAACTACAACCTCTCGCTCGGGTTCCTGCTCACCTTCCTGCTCGGCAGCATGTCCGGAGTGGGACTGCTGCACACCTGGCGCAACCTCGCGCACCTGCGGCTACGCCCCGGGCGTTGCGAGCCGGTCTTCGCCGGCGATACCGCGGCCTTCGCGGTCACCATCGAGTCGCCTTCCATCACGCGCTTCGCGATCGGCATGCGCCGGCGCGGGGAAGAACCCGTGCACGCCGACATCCGCGTGGAGGAACCGGCCACGCTCGCGATTCCGGTGCACACGCAGCGCCGCGGAAGGGAGCGCTGCGGCCGACTCGAGGTGTTCACGCGCTACCCGATCGGGCTCTTCCACGCGTGGTCGTACGTGGAGTTCGATCTCGCCATCGTGGTGTACCCGCGGCCCGATCCGGCGGCCGGCGCGCCGCCGAACGCCGGGCAGGAATCGGGCGAGGAAGGCATTCCCGTCGCGGGCGACGAGGAGTTCAACATGCTTCGCGCCTACCGCGCCGGCGACCCGCCCAGGCAGATCGCCTGGAAGGCGCTCGCGCGCGAGCAGGATCTCCTCACCAAGGATTTCAGCGCGACGGCCTCGAGCGAGCTGTGGATCGACTGGAACGATGCGCACGCAGCGGATGTCGAGTCGCGACTCTCGATCCTCGCGCACTGGGTGCTCAAGGCCGAGGAATACGGGCAGGCGTACGGCCTGCGGCTGCCGGGGACGACCCTCGCGGCCGACCGCGGCGAGGCGCACCGCACGCGCTGCCTGGAGGCGCTCGCTTTCTTCGAGGCGCCGCGATGAGCGAGCGCGCCTACTCGCCCCACCTCGATATCCGCAACGTCGGCTGGCTGCTCGCCTCGATGCTGTTCGTGGTCGCGCCGCACCTGCTGCGCCTGCCCTACTGGGTGGGAACGTTCTTCGTCGTGGTCGTCGCCTGGAGAGCCTGGATCTCGTGGTCGGCGATCCGCTTTCCGCCGCGCCTGGTGGTGGCGGCGATCACCATCGCGGCCGCCGTGGGCACCTTCCTGCAGTACGGGCGCATCACCGGGCGGGAAGGCGGCGTCACGCTCCTCGTCGTGATGGCCGCGTTGAAGCTGCTCGAGATGCGCACGCAACGCGAGGTGGCGCTCTCGATCTACCTCGGCTTCTTCCTCGTGCTCACCAACTTCCTCTTCTCGCAGACGATCCCGCTCGGCCTCTACCTCCTCGCCTGCGTGTGGATCTTCACCGGCACGCTGATCGGCTTCAACCGCATGGGCGGCGCGCCCAGCGTCGCGGAGCGCCTGAGGCCCGCCGCCGCACTGCTCGCGCAGGCATTGCCGCTCATGGTCGCGTTCTTCCTCCTCTTCCCACGCGTGCCCGGACCCCTCTGGGCGCTGCCGCGCGATGCGCCCTCGGCGCGTACCGGCCTCGGCGATTCGATGACGCCGGGGCGCATCTCCGAGCTGATCAAATCCGATGCGGTGGCCTTCCGCGTGCGCTTCGACGGTCCGCGTCCTCCCTTCGCGTTGCTCTACTGGCGTGGCCCTGTCCTCGCCGTTCTCGACGGCAACACGTGGCGTGCCGATCGCGCCCCGGGCATCTTCGACCGCTATGCGAGCGCTTCCAGGCGCGTGCGCTACCAGGTGATCGAGGAGCCGAGCGAGCGCAACCAGCTCTTCGCGCTCGACGCGCCCGCCGCGCCGCCCAGCGACTCGATCGTCACGTCGGATCTGGAGATCCGCACGCGCCGTCCGATCACCGAGGCGCGGCGCTATGAGATGTCGTCCTGGCTCGACTACAAGTACGGCGCGGACGAGAATCCCGCGGTCCTGCGCGAGGCGAGCTTCTACGACCCGACGCGCAACCCGCGCACGATTGCGCTGGGACGCAAATGGGCCGGTGAAACCCACGACCCGCGCGAAATCGTCGCGCGCGCGATCCAGCTCTACAACCGCCAGTTCACCTACACCCTCGAGCCGCCGCAGCTCGACCCGCGCGATCCGTACGACGATTTCCTCTTCAATACCAAGCGCGGCTTCTGCGAGCACTACGCGGGCAGCTTCGCGCTCCTCATGCGCGCGGCCGGCATCCCCGCCCGGGTCGTCACCGGCTACCAGGGCGGCGAGGTGAACCCCTTCAGCCAGGAGATCGTCGTTCGCCAGGCCGATGCGCACGCCTGGACCGAGATCTGGCTGCGCGGCGAGGGGTGGATACGCATCGACCCGACCGCGGCGGTGTCGCCCCTGCGCGTCGAGCAGGGCGTGAACGCGGCGCTCGGACCGATCGGCGTGGTGCCCACGATCATCGCCGCCGACCGCCTGGGCCTCCTCGCGGGCCTGCGCTTCGGATGGCAGGTGCTCAACGGGCGCTGGGAGCAGTGGGTGGTCGGATACAACACCGATCGCCAGCGCGACTTCTTCGCCCGCCTCGGCTATCCCTCGGTCGACTGGCGCACCCTCGGCTTCTGGCTGCTGGTCGCGACGTTCTCCATCGGTGCCGCGGTGACGATCGGCCTGCTGGTGCGGGAACGGCCGCGGCGCGAGGACGCCTCGCTCTCGGCATGGAACCGCTACTGCGCGAAGCTCGCGTCCGCTGGACTGCCGCGTTCGCCGCAGGAAGGCCCGCTCGACTACCTTGCCCGGGTAAAGGTCGCGCGGCCGCAACTCGCCGCGA
>Ga0157370_10002821_pt1 | contig 20763 bp, 21 predicted proteins | sample C35metaG_FD_113463 | JGI IMG/M metagenome (GOLD analysis project Ga0157370, IMG submission 113463) | Corn rhizosphere microbial communities from Kellogg Biological Station, Michigan, USA - C3-5 metaG | ecosystem: Host-associated > Plants > Roots > Rhizosphere > Soil | place: USA: Michigan...
CGCACGCCGCCGCGCGGCGCTGGAACTTCGACCTCGCCGCCAACGCGCCAGTCGCGCTCGATGGACCATCCGAGCCTGGCGGATGGTACAGCGCTCTGGCCGTCTCGCCCGGCGGAAATCAGCTCGCGTATGTCGCGCCGCGCGGCAGCACTTCCGTGCTCATGGTGCGTTCACCGGGAAGCGGCGCCGTGTCCGAGCTGCCCGGTACGGAGGGCGCGTCCAATCCGTTTTATTCGCCCGACGGAGCGTGGATTGGTTTCGTGTCCGGCAATCTCCTGCGCAAGGTCTCGGCGGACGGTGGCAATCCGATCACGCTCGCCGAGGTGAGTGACGTCACCGGAGCCGTGTGGCCGGCGGCGGATCGGATTCTCGTCTTCGAGCGCAACGGCTTCGAACTGCATAGCATCCCCGCGTCCGGCGGCTCCGGCGATTCCACCGTGCACCTCACGACGCAGTTCGGCACGCCCGCCGTGCTCCCCGGCGGCCAGTGGCTGGTGGGACAACTCAGCTCGGGGCAACTGGCACTGCTCTCGCTGCGCGATGGCTCCGAGCTCGCCGTCACGCAGCGCGGGGTGCTCCAGCTCGATTCCGTGCGCCAGTCGGATCTGCTCTTCGGCGCCAGCCCTCACTGGATTCCCTCGGGCTACCTGGTGTACGGCACGGGCGATGGCCAGTTGTCTGCCATGCCGTTCGACGGCAAGCACCGCACGGTGCTCGGCGAACCCGTGCCGGTGATTACCGGGATGCGCATGGAAGCAGGATTCGGCGCGGCGGAGTACGCGCTCGCCGATGACGGCACGCTGATCTACGTACCGGGCGCCAACCAGCTCTACGTGAACGTGGCGCTCGTTTCACCGAACGGGCATCTCGACACGCTGCCCATTCCGCGCGGTCCGTACACACAGCCGCGCGTGTCCCCCGACGGCACGCAACTGGCGGTGCAGGTGCGCAATCCATTGGGAGGCTGGCAGGTACTGCTCATGGACATTGCCAGCGGCGTGCGCCAGCCGGTGCACGTGGATGGGAACTTCCGCGCGTTCCCCGCCTCCTGGCTCCCGTCCGGTCATGAGCTCATGATCGGCCTGTTCGATCCGGTGCAGTTTCTCAACTACGGCGCGCGTATCAAGTCGCTGGACACGGGCCAGTGGACGGATCTGCATCTGGCGAATGCGTCGTACATGACCGTGTCGCCGGACGGCAAGTCATTCGTCTTCTCGGATTGGCGCAGGCATAACCTGTACATTCGCTCGCTCGGGCCGGACACCACGAGCACGCCGGTGCCTGGCGGCGTGGGCATCGCCGGCAGCTTCTCCCCGGATGGTCGCTGGCTCTCGTGGGGTGGCGACGATGGATCGGTGCAGGTCTCTCCGGTGCCACCCACGGGAGCCATCTACCACATCGCCGAGCGGGGCGACATGCCGCTCTGGACGCCGAGGGGCGACGCGATCATCTACCGTGACCGCTCTCGCTACTATCGTGTCGACATTTCGACCACCGCCGGCGGCGTGCGCGCCGGCAAGCCGCAACTCCTCATCGAGGGTTCCTTCCTCTCGACGTTCGCCTGGAACCACGCGATGAGTCCGGATGGCCGCGTGCTGGTGCTGCTCAACAGCCCGGCGCGCCAGACGCGCGAGCTGGATGTGATCACCGAGTTTCCGTCCATGGTGGCGCGGGTGGCGCGCAGCAGAACGCGCTGAGACTGCCGCATCCGCGGCTCAGGCAGCAGACAGGATTTACCGGACCTGCAGAGCTGAGACGGGATTTACAGGATTTTCGGGAGGGAGAGGATTGTCAGGAGCCGAGTCCCAACGTTTCAGTCCGTTCTCCGAATGACGGCAAAGACCTTTGGAACGGCTCCGTGATAATCCTGTGAATCCTGTCCATCCGGTAAATCCTGTCCCGCCGTTGGCAGGGGCGCAGCACGCCGCCTGCGGCTTGCTGCCAGCTGCGTCCGATCCGGCGCGCGCGGTTCCCGCGTCCGCGCGCAATCTCGCGGCTGCTCCGGCCCGCGACCTACTTCTTCACCTCGAAATTCTTCACGCTGGCGGACGCGCCGTTCAGTGAGATGTCCACCTTGTACTGTCCGGCCGGCCACGGGCTCTTCTTTGTGATGTGGAACTCCGTGGTTGCGGGACCGGTCGGCGTGATGCTCCTGGACGCCGAGTCGATCACGGTCTCCTTCGTACCCTGCACGAAGGACCACTTGGCGGAGAGGGTGCCGGTCGCGGCGCCCTCGGTGTTCACCGCGGCGTAAATCGTGTCGCGTGTTCCGAACGTGCTCGTGGGCGCGGCGATCTTCTTGTCGGCGCCGAGTGACTTGCCGAGGTCCACGCTGGCGACGGACAGCGTGGGTGCGGCGGCCGGTGCCATGGACGTGCTGTCACTGGCGGCGGCAACTGCCGTCGTGTCGGCCGCGGATGCGGCCTGGTTCTTCTTGCACGCGGCCAGCGACAGGGCGGCCAGCGTCACGGCAAGCGCGGTGAATGTCGTCTTTCGTGCGTACATGATGATGGTCTCCTGTCCGCTCACGCGGCCGGAATCTTGAGGACCTGGCCTACACGGATCAGGTCGGGGTTCTTGATGCTGTCCTTGTTGGCCTCCCAGATCTTCTTCCACTTCATCTCGTCGCCGTAGAATTTCTGCGAGATCTTTCGCATGTTGTCGCCCGGCGCCACGGTGTAGCTCTGCTCCGCGGGGGCCTTGGCATCCGGCGCGGTGGATGAACTGCCTCCCTGCACGTCGGAAAAATCAGGTGTGGGATCGTCTGGCATGATCGGTTCCTCCACTCAGTCTGACAGCACGAAAGTGACCTTCAGATCCACGCGGTACGTCGACACCTTGCCGTCTGCGACTTCCACCTTCATCCCCTTCACCCACGCTCCCTTGACGTTCTTCAGCGTCTTGTTGGCGCGGGCCACTCCCTTCGCAATCGCATCATCGAATCCCTTGGGGGACTGCGACGTGATCTCGGTCACCTTCGCGACTGACATGGCTGTTCCTCCCTGAAGTTGAGGCCGTCAGGCGACGGCCAACCATCACGCTGATGCATCATTGGTGCCGTTCCAGCGCCAGCGCGATCAGCCGGATGGAGTCCGCGCTCGTCACCGCGCGCGCGAATTCATCCGGCTGGGCGGCGCGGCTCAGCGCCACGCCCGTCGCGCGATAGCGCATGGCGCTCTCCTCGCGCACCGCACCGCGCACATGGACCTCACGGACGCCGGTTTCCGCGACGATCTCCGCCACGTTCTCCCCGGTGATTCCGCCGCCAGCCAGGATGGTCACGCGATCACCGGCGTGGCGCACCAGTGACGCCAGCACGGGAATGCCCGCGCGTGCCGATGCGGCGCCGCCCGACGTGAGTACGCGCTCGATCCCCATGCGCTCGAGCGCAGCGAGCGACTCCACCAGATCACGCGTCATGTCGAACGCCCGGTGAAACGTCACGCTGAGCGGGTGCGCATGCTCCACGAGCGCTGTCGTCATCTCGGCGTCGATCGTTCCGTCGGCGCAGAGCGCGCCCAGCACCACACCGTTAGCGCCCGACCGCCTGGCCCCGTCAATGTCGCGTCGCATCACGGCGCACTCGTCGCGCGAGTAGAGAAAGTCCCCGCCGCGCGGGCGAATGAGCACGTGCAGCGCAATCGCGATGCGCTCGCGCACCGCGGCGATCATCCCCTCGCTGGGCGTGGTACCGCCCTCGACCAGTCCGGCGCACAGCTCCACGCGCCCGGCCCCGCCCGCCGCCGCGGCCTCCGCACAGGCAACGGAGTCCACGCAGGCCTCCACCAGTATGTTCGCGCTCATGCCGCCCAATCAGCAGCAGAGACACCGGACGCGGAAGGGTGCACGCCGGACGCGGAAGGGTGCACGCCGCGCGCAGGGTAGCCATCCGCCGTGAATCCGATAACTTCTCTCGCCACGCCCTCCCCAGGAGATCCCGCAGTGACCGCAACCCGCGTCAAGCTCTCGACGATGATGTTTCTTGAGTACTTCGTCTGGGGCGCATGGTTCGTCACCATGGGCACGTACCTCGGCACGTCGCTCAAGTTCGACGGCACGCAGGTGGGCCTCGCCTTCGGCGCCACGGCCATTGCCGCCATGATCTCGCCGTTCTTCGTCGGCATGGTGGCCGACCGGTTCTTCGCCACGGAGAAGATCCTCGCGCTGCTGAGCCTCGCCGGCGGCGTGATCCTCTGGTACGTGAGCACGCTCACATCGTTCGCCGGGTTCTACACGGTGCTCATCGTGTACGCGCTCTGCTACATGCCCACGCTCGCGCTCACGAATTCCATCTGCTTCGACCACATGAAGGACTCGGCGCGCGAATTTCCCATGGTGCGCGTGCTCGGCACGATCGGCTGGATCGTGGCGGGTCTGATCGTAGGGATGCTCAAGCTCGAGGCCACCGCCGTGCCACTGCGGCTCGCGGCTGGCGCGTCCATCGTTCTGGGATTCTTCTCGCTCGTGCTGCCGCACACCCCGCCGCACGCCGCCGGCCACAAGCTCACTACCCGTGATGTGCTGGGCCTCGATGCGCTGTCGCTCATGAAGGACCGCGCGTTCGCCGTCTTCATCCTCGGCTCGTTCCTGCTCTGCATTCCGCTGCAGTTCTACTACACGTTCACCAATCCCTTCCTGAACGAGATCGGCATGCAGAACGCGGCCGCGAAGATGACGCTCGGCCAGTTCTTCGAGATCGGCTTCATGCTGCTCCTGCCGCTCGCGCTGCTCAAGCTCGGCGTGAAGCGAATTCTGCTGCTCGGCATGGCCGCGTGGGCCGTGCGCTACGCGATGTTCGCGTTCGGCAACGTGGGCTCGCTGAGCTGGATGCTCTACTTCGGCATCATCCTGCACGGCGTGTGTTACGACTTCTTCTTCGTGACGGGACAGATCTACGTGGACCAGCGCGCCAGCGTGAAGATCCGCGCGGCCGCGCAGGGGCTGCTCGCGTTCATCACACAGGGCGTGGGGCTGTTCATCGGCTCGCTGCTCTCGGGGCCCGTGGTGGATGCCTACCGCACCGCCGGCGGCACGCACGACTGGCGCTCCATCTGGCTCGTCCCCGCGGCGGGCGCCGTGATCATCCTGGTGATCTTCGCCGTGCTCTTCCGCCCCGGCGTGCAGGCGACTGTCGTGCAACCGGCAGAAATGGGGTCAGGAATCACTGGGGTCAGAGTCGATTGAGGTGCTGACGGGAAGCGCTCCACGCCCCGCTTCCCAGGGGCGGGGTAGTGGGGTGTGGAGCAATCGACTCTGACTCCAGTGATCCCTGACCGCGTCTCACACCGCGCTCGCCACATACATCACGAGCGCCAGCGCGCCCAGCACGAGCACGATGCGGTGGGGAATCGTTCTCCGCAGCAGGAGGCTCCAGACCACGAGCGGCCCCACCGCCATTCCCCACGCGCCGTGGGTGAGCAACGCCAATGCCACCGGGTGATGGGACGCCAGCGCGAGTGCAATCTCGATGAGCGCTGCGGCGCTGAAGCCGAGCGCGACGAAGCCCCAGTCGCGATACGATGAAGTCAGGGCGGGAATCATGGTCTTCTCCTCGAGTAAAAGTGCTGCGCGGACTATCGTGGTGCGACATGCGCGAGGGCTGGCGCGGCCCTGAGCGAGTCGCTGAGCGAGTCGCTGAGCGACAACACGGCGGCGATAACCGCGTCAGGCCGCTCCTCGTGCAGATACACCCCCGAATGCGCTACGCTGTCTGCGCCAAAGTTGCGCAGCGTCTCCCTGAACAGCGCGACCTCGTCGGGCCCGATGCCATTCCTGCGATTCGTCGCGCCGATAAGCAGTCGCACCGGTTGGGAAATGCGCGACAGATTCTCGCGCAAGGGCTCGCTTGCGCGCGCTCGGTGCATGGCCTTCATCACGGTGATGGCCGCACCGAGGTCGGCCGCAATGGGTTGCGCATACATCGCCACGACTTCCGAGGTGACCCATGCGGAGTCTGCTGACGCCTGGATGAGCGCCGACCGGATATGGCTCGTCGCAAAATGGCGCCCGCCGAAAATCCTGATCAGCGGCCCCAACTTCATGGCGACGGACACACCATCCGTGTACGGGCGGTCTATCGGACCTCCGTCCAGAAGCACCACGCCCAGTACGCGGACGGGATGCCTGTACGCAATGCGCAGCGCGACCGATGCGCCGAAGTTCGATCCCACGAGAATGGCGTTGTCCACGCCGAGCGAGTCGAGTGCCACGCTCACTCGCTCGGCCTGCGCATCCAGGGAATAGTCGGCATCACCCGGATGGGATGAACTCCCGGTGCCGAGCGGCTCGACGACGTACACCTGGTGCCCGGCGGCAGCGAGCATGGGCGCCACCCGACGGTATCCGAACGCGGCGCCCAGCATGCCGGGAAGCAGCACGACCGGCGGCGTTCTGCCGGCGTTCGGCTCTGCGATCAGGGCCGCGGCTGTCGTGACCGTGAGTGTCTCACCCGGCGCGACAACGATGTGCCGCACCGCGCCGGCGGAATCGAATGAGAGTCCGAACAGCAGGATCGCGATGATCATGAGATGGTTCCTCCGGGTGCCGGCAGATCTTCGCCCAGGTGGGAATTCGCGGACCGCATCCCCGACGTGGGCAGCATCCCCGGCGCGGTCAACATCACCGTGGCGCGCATGGCATTCACGCGGCGCCGGAGCGTTCGCCCAGAGACGAGTCCCAGTACGATGGTGGGCACATCCTGCACGAGATGAATGAGCATGCCCACGCCCACGGCGGCGGCGGCCGGCGCACCCTGACTGGCCGCCGCCGCGGCGTAGGCCAGCTCGAAGATTCCCACGTTCCCCGGCGTGACGCGCACGACAAGGCCAAGGTTCACCGCGAGCAGGGCCAGCACACTGCCCGCAAGAGAGATCGGGAGATGCGCGGCTCGCGCCACGAGATGGTATGAGGCGAGCTGACACGTCCAGTCGGTGAGCGTCAGTACGCTGGCACACGCCATGCGCCGCGCCGTAGCAATGCGCTGGACCGCCAGGAGCACGCGCGCCAGTTGGACACGCATGACGCGCGCGAATCGCGGCAGCGCGCTGCGCGACCGTCTCGTGAGCGATCGGCCGCGGCCGCGTCGGGCCACGACACACAGCGCGACCACGGCCATCAGGCCCATGCCACCGAGTATCGCGCGCTGCACCGGCGCCGGTAGCGGCAGCAGTGATGCAACGATCAGCAGTACCACGACGAACCCGCCAACGTTGATGAGGCGCTCGAGCGCCACGGTCGCAAACGCGCTGGCGCCACGCAAGCCTGATAGACGAGAAATGAGGACGACGCGTCCCGCTTCGCCGCTGTTTGCGACCAGCAGGCTGTTGAGTGCGGCACTCAGGAAAGTGAGCCGTGCAACCGTTGCGAACGTTGGCGTCCCGACCGCGCGCAGGCACACCCACCACACGCCGGACTTGGCCAGCAGCGACAGCAGGTGGAAACCGTACGCGAGCGTCAGCATTGCCGGGGCGGCACCGCCGATCACCAGGAGGGTGGTTCGCCAGTCAATGTGATGGACGTAGGCCACGGCACCCGCAATGACCGCAATGCCGATCAATGCGGTGCCGACGCGATGACGGACCGATGGTAGCTCACGCATGGCCCACGCCCCGCTCCGCGACTGCCTGCCGCGCGCGCTTCCACCAGCGGAACGCCTCCGGCACACCGACATCCGGCATGACGGTTGGATTCCAGCGCAACTCACGCCGTGCGCGGTGCGCGACATATGGGTTGTCGTGTGTCAGCCACTCGTAGCTGCCCATGGCATGCGCGGCCAGCTCGCCTCGCCCGATCACTCGCACACCGATGCTGATGGCGCCGAAGAACGCACGGCCGACCGTCATGGAGATGCGTGGCGCCATGATGCGCCGATCCAGCCCCACGGAGGCAAAGTGGACGAGATCCGCGGATGTGAGCGGAAAGTCATCCGTGAGGTTGTACGCACGCCCGCCAGCCGCATCGGTGCGCGCGGCGAGGATTGCCCCCGATGCCACCGCGCTGGCGTGTACGGCGCTCAACGTGGTGCGCCCGCCGCCCATGAGCGGAAACAGCCCGCGCCTGAGCATCACGACCACGCGCGGCACGAACTGGCGGTCGCGCTCACCATACATCGTGGGCGGCCGCACGATGGTGCACCACGCATGACCGCGCGCGTGCGCATCCATCACCACCCGCTCCGCCTCCTGCTTGGAGCGCCCGTACGCGTCGCGCTCCGGCAGGGCCGGCAGTGGCGTCTCCTCGTCCACCGTCGGATGCATGAGGCGGGTGTCACCGTACACCGCGGTGCTGCTCACGTGCACGAGCCGGGCGCCCGATGCTGCGCACGCGTCAAGCACGCGGCGTGTTCCTTCCACGTTGCCCGCTCGGAACGGTTCCCACTCCGATTGCGGTCCAATGAACGCAGCCGCGTGAAACACCACATCACATCCACTGGCGGCACGACGAATTGACGCGCCATCAGCCAGATCGCCGCGCATCAGGCGAACGTTCATCCGCCCGAGCCACGCTGCAGCGTCGGGATGACGCACGAGAGCGCGCACCTCATATCCCTCCGCGAGCAGGCCGCGCACGATGTACGAGCCGAGCATGCCGGTCGCGCCGGTCACGAGTGCGCGCTTCATGGCAGTGTGAACGCAACGACGTAGTCACCGAGGCGCGTCCGCATGTCGTGGTGACCGCCGGCCGCGATGACGAGATACTGCCGCCCGCCGGAGCGGACGCGGAACATCATGGGCGATGCCTGAGCCGAGGCGGGCAGCTCTGCTTTCCAGAGCGCACGCCCGGACGCGATGTCGAACGCTCGCAGGTCATGATCCATGGCGCCGCCAATGAACACGAGTCCGGTACCTGTCACGAGCGGTCCGCCCAGTGATGGCGAGCCCCAGGCGGGCGGCACGGGCAGATGCACGAAGTCGGACATGGTGCCGAGCGGCGCCTGCCAGAGGATGCCGCCACTGGCCAGGTCCACCGCCGCCAGCGTACCCCACGGCGGCGGGCTGCACGGGATGCCAATGGGCGACAGGAGCACCTCCCGCTTGCTGGCGAACGGTGCGCCCAGTTGTGGCGCGACGTTGGCGCGTGTTCCAGCGAGCCGCGTCTGCGTGGCGACGTCCGCAGGTGACAGCAACGTTGCCACCATCGCGACGCGGATGGTGTTCACCACCGCGATGTGTCGCGCGGAATCCACGCCCATGCCGCCCCAGTTCATGCCGCCCAGGAACCCCGGACTCACCACGGATCCCCGCAGGCTGGGCGGCGTGTAGATCCCATCGGATCGGAGCGCGCGGATCTTCCTCGCACACGCGCGCCTGTCCATCGGTGTGAGCCCCCACGCATCATCCGGACGCAAGCCTTGCGGCACGAGTGTGCGTGGCCGCACCGGAAAGGGCTGCGTGGGCGACGCGACCTCGCCGGCAACATCGCTCGCGGGTACGGGCCGCTCTTCCACGGGGAAGAGTGGTCTTCCCGTGAGGCGGTCCAGGATGAACAGCATGCCGGTCTTTGTCGCCTGCACGACGGCGGGAATCGCGATGCCGTTGCGCACCACGGTGATGAGGGCGGGCTGCGCAGCGACGTCATAGTCCCAGAGGTCGTGATGCACAACCTGAAATGCCCACACTTCCTCACCGGTTGATGCGCGCAGCGCGACGATGGAGTTCGCGTCGCGATCATCGCCCGGCCGCAGGCCGCCAAAATGATCCGGGCTCGCGCTCCCCGTGGGGATGAATACGAGATCGTGCTCCGCGTCAACCGTGAACAGGCCCCAGGCATTCGCCGCGCCGGAGACGAACGGCGTGTCCGGTGCCAACGCGCCGCTGCGGTGTGCGCGATAGGCGGCGAGCGGCTCCCAGGACCATCGGAGCGCTCCCGTCCGGGCGTCGAAGGCGCGAACAACGCCACTCGGCTCGTCCACGCGCAGATTGTCAACGATAGAGGAGCCGACAATCACCGCATTCCCTGCCATCGTGGGCGGCGAGGTCGCGTGATAGTGCTGTGGCAGGATGTCCGCGCGGCTGACGCCCGCGCGCAGATCCACCACCCCGTTGACGCCAAAGTCGGCGCACGACGCACCGTCTGCGCCATCGAGCGCGATAAGACGTGCATCGAACGCCGCCAGGAAAATGCGCGTGCGACAGCGTGACCCGGGCGTCCGCGACGAATCTACCCACGCCGCCACACCGCGCGTGGTGACCTCCTGGTGGCTGAGTGGCGAACGCGCGATGCGCGCGTCGTACGACCAGCGCACGCTTCCGCGTTCCGGGTCGAGCGCGATGACTCGCGACGAGGGCGTCGCGATGTAGAGGGTGCTGTCCACGAGGAGCGGCGTGGCCTCGAACGCGGTCGACGGACCGTTGTCGTCTCCTGTCCCATCCGACACGTCGCCCGTGCGATAGACCCACGCAACGCGCAGCGAGTCCACGTTCGTGCGTGTGATGTCGGCGAGCGGCGTGAAGTGATCCCCGTCCGTGCCGCCGTTCACGCGCCAGTCGGCCGGGCGGCTCGCTCCGGCTGCCGCGCCAGGCGCGGCGGCGCGGTTGACATCCGCCGTGAACGCGTACGACGGGACGACGACGTCTGGTGCCGGGTCGTGCACGAAGCGTGTGAACGCCGTGAGCACGGCGATGAGCGCCAGGAGCGCGATGAGTCGCCAGAGGCGGACTGGCCGGCGAACTCCTGCAGGGGCGTGCATACGGGGCCTTGGGGAACGCGTGGCTGATGGTGCAGCGGGAACGCGTTGACGATGCCCCGGAAGGCGAACGGCCTCGATACGTCAGAGCGCCGAGCGATTCATCGGCGATGACGTAGTGGCGCTGATGCGATTACGTATGCACGATGTTACCCAACTCCCAGCTTCCTCAGCGCCTCCGGCGGACATCCCTTCCAGTCGGGATTGATCACGTTGCCGATGTACTGCAGGTCCTCCACGCCCATCTTGCTCGACCAGAATCCTGACGCGGTCAGGTCGCGGAAGCGATTGAAGAACGCAACGCCCTGACTGTGCTCGGGCTTCGCGCGTTTGGGCCACGCAATGTCGTCGAGCACCGCGGCGCGCTGCGGGGCGGTGCAGTCCAGGAACGTCGCGCCGAAGCGGTCCGTGCACTCGCGGTCAAGCCAGGCGAGCCCGCCGCGAATGGGAAGGCGGTTCTTCTCGTACTCGTCGAGGATGAAGTCCATGAACGCCGGCACGCCCGCGTCGGTGGCGCTCCCCGAGCGTTCGTCGCGCGGAATGATGAGATCCACGAGGACTTCCACCGTGTCCCATTCGTGCGGCGTGAAGAACTTGTGCGTCACCGTTCCGCCGTTCGCGCGCGCCGCCGACGCGTCGCGTGCGGCCTTCTTCGCCTTCTCCACCACCGCCGGCGACGCCTCGCACGCGGTGGCGAGCGAGGCAATGGCCATGACCTCGAGCATCGCCCGCCGGCTCAGCCCGCCGCGTTCGCCGCCGGAGCGTCCATTCCCGCTTCCCGCTTCCCTCTTCCCCTTTCCCGCTTCCCCATTTCCGCTCATACCAGCACCCCCTGCTTCCGCTGTTCGACGATGTACTCGCTCGTTCTCCACGAGAGCGCGAGGATGGTCCACGTGGGATTCTTGTCCGCCTGCGAGACGAACGGCCCGCCGTCAGCCACGAAGAGATTCTTCACGTCGTGCGCCTGACCGTGCGCGTTGAGCACCGAGCGTTTGGGATCGCTGCCCATGCGCGTCGTGCCGAGTTCGTGAATGATCTGTCCGCCCGCGGCAATGCCGTAGCCTTCGTCCTTTGACGGCATGGGCGAGAACACCTCGCCGCCCATTTGCGCCACGAGCGACCGGAAGGTCTCCTGCATGTGCTTCACCTGCCTGTACTCGTGATCGCTCCACTTCCAGTGGAAGCGCAGCACCGGAATGCCCCACTGGTCCACCGTGCTCGGATCGAGCTCGCAGTAGGAATCCTCATTGGGAATCATCTCGCCCCGCCCGGAAAAGCCCACGGTAGCGCCGTAGTACTTGCGATAGTCGTCCTTGAGGGACTTGCCGTAGCCGCCGCCCGACGGATAGCGCTGGATGCCGCCCATGAAGCCGTACGACGGCACGCCGAGTCCGCCCCACAGCTCGATGTGATAGCCGCGCGGGAAGTCGAGCTTCCTGTTGTCGAGCCACCAGGGCATGTACAGGTGTCCGCCGCCCACGCCGTCCTCGTTGTGCGGCACGTGGTCCACCATCTTCGGGATGTAGCCGCCGACGTCGGTCCCGGTCGTGTCGGTGAGATATTTCCCCACGATGCCACTCGAGTTCGCGAGCCCATCGGGAAAGCGCGACGAGCGCGAGTTGAGCAGCAGCCGCGCGCTCTCGCACGCGCTGGCCGCGAGCACCACCACGCGGGCGTTCACGTGCTCATCCGCGCCAGTCAGCTTGTTTACATAGCTCACGCCGGTGGCGAGTCCCCGCGCATCGGTGGTGACCTCGCGCGCCATGGCATTGGTGACGAGCGTGAGCTTGCCCGTCTCCATGGCCGGCGGGATGAGCACCCCCGTGCTCGAGAAATTCGAGTTCGTCTTGCACCCGCGATTGCACTGGCCGCAGTGATGACACGCGGCGCGCCCGTGGATGGACTCCGTGAGAATGGAGAGGCGTGACGGAATGCACGTGATGCGCAGCCGGTCGGCGGCCTGCTTGATCATCAGCTCCCAGCAGCGCGGCGTCGGCGGCGGCAGGAAGATGCTGTCCGGGTGGTTGTGCAGTCCTTCCTTGCTGCCGAACACGCCAACGAGCCGGTCCACCCGATCGTAGTACGGCGCGACGTCCGCGTACGTGATCGGCCAGTTTTCCCCCAGCCCATCGATGTTCCGCCGCTGAAAGTCGTCGGGACCGAAGCGCAGCGAGATGCGTCCCCAGTGATTGGTGCGTCCGCCAAGCATGCGCGCACGCCACCAGTCGAACTGCGTACCGGGCGCGCGGGTGTAGGGCTCGCCCTCGATGTCCCATCCGCCAATGCACCCATCGAACTCGCCGAAGGGATGATCCCGGGTACTCGCTCCGCGCCGTGGCGACTCGTACGGCCACTCGAGCATGGCCGAGTCCTTCGCGAGATCCCACGTGCCGCCCGCCTCGAGCATGACGACATTGGCGCCGGCCTGTGTGAGCACGTAGGCGGCCATGCCGCCGCCCGCGCCCGAGCCGACGATGCACACATCGTATGTCTTCCGCTGCGGCGCCTTCTGCATTCGACCCTCACGAGAAAGAAATTCGGTTGCACGACCTGCCTGCGTCCTACTCCAGCTTCCGGATCCACACGTTGCGAAACCGCACCGGATAGCCATGATCCTGCAGCGACAGCGGCAGCGCGTCCGCGTGTGCCGTGTACGGCGGACGCTTGCCGAACGCCGTCGGTCCCGTGAGCACGACGTTGTCCTGCACGAGCACGCCGTTGTGGAATACCGTCACGCGCGCCGGGCTTGCCACACTTCCGCTCGCGGTGAACCGCGGCCGGTGAAAGACAATGTCATACGTCTGCCATTCGCCCGGCTTGCGACTGGCATTCACCAGCGGCGGATACTGACCGAAGAGCGCCGCCGCCTGCCCATCCGCATACGTGCGATTGTCATGGGAGTCGAGCACCTGCACCTCGTAGAGCCCCATGAGGAACACGCCGCTGTTGCCTCGCTCCTGCCCCTCGCCGTGCGGCGGCGCAGGGGCTTCCCACCCGATGTGGAGCTGGCAGTCGCCAAAGCCCTGCGCGGTCTGGATGGCGCCGGTGCCCGCCGCCACCTCGAAGTACCCGTTCGCGACGGTCCACTTCGCGGGACCGCCATCGCTGCCGCGCCACTGTGCGAGGTCATGACCGTCAAAGAGCACGATCGCATCGGACGGCGGCGGCGAGTCCGCCACGTACGCGCCCGGGGTCACGACCGGCGGAACAGGGCGGTCCATGGAGTGAATGGGCCAGGGCATGGACGGCTGCGTGTGCGATGCGGCGCACGCCGCAGAGACGGCGCATGTGGCGATCAGCAGGCACGCCGTGGCCGGGTGCAAGCCGGAACGGGCCGAGGGCATCACAGCCGGGTCAGAAGCGCGCAAAGACGAGCAGACGCCCGGTGCCGAACGCGTAGGTGGCCGTCGTGCGCACCGTGATCGTGTCGTTGGCGTAGACGCCGGAGCCCAGTACGCTTCCGAGTGAGACACTGTCGGCGGAAAGCTGCGTCGCGGCACCGGTATTCACGATCAACTGCTGCGCGGTGTCCCGCTGCAGCGTCACGTGGCTCACTTCCTCCCACTCGCCGCCCTCGAAAAACGCGAGGGTGTCCGCATGGAGCGTGGAGGGAATCCCATCCCAGTTGACGTCGACGGGCATCGGCGCGCCATCGACGCTGATGAGCGAGTAGCTCCCGACGATGTCGGCGGGTTTTCCCGGACCGGTGGAGTCGTACCCCTTGAGACAGCCGGCGAGCATCAGGGCGCTGCACGCCGCGACACAGACCAGGAGTGAGCGGCCGGAGCCGCGGCGGGCAGGTATCTGACGACGAGTCTGCATGATCACGGTGGACAGGGGATGCTGAAAGGGCGCGAACGGGAATCGGGACGGATGAACCGGAACAGGACTGACGGGGACGCCAGTGCGCCGGCTACTCGAGGAGTCGCGTGGCCAGGCGCTGCCCCAGGTAGATGCCCAGCCCGGTGCCGACGACGCTCAGCATGAACGCGGTCATGGTGCCGATGTGCGCGCCCAGCCACCAGCCGAGCGAACCACCCACGAAGGAACCGAGCACGGCGAGCAGCTTGGACATGGGTCAGGCGACGAAATTCATATGGATACCAATACAATTGCGGTCCGGCTGGCACGATTATCGCGCCCGGGATGGGCGGGAATCCGCGTTCGCGCGACCGCCGCGCAAGCCCGGGAGATGGTTCACCAGGTGGACACAACCGTGACGAGAGGAGTCAATCCGGATCATCCTGTACTGCGCTCTCCCGTGGCCAGGACGCCTCGAGTGCACGGAGAGGAGCAGATACCATGACAGTGGCACATACACTTCTGGCTGGCTGTGGGCTCGTGCTGAGCGCCGTCGCCGCGAATGCGCAGTCGAGCGGCAACAGGGTCAGCAAGGCCGCCGCCGAAAAGACCGCCGTGAAGTGGGTAGGCGGTGGCACGCTCAAGTCCCAGACGACGGGAACGGAGGCTGGCGTCCCGATCTACACCTTTGATATCAACGTGGCGAACAAGGCAGTCGTTGAAAAGGTGAACGTGGATGCCGATAACGGCAAGGTCATCGGCTGCACGTACGCGGGTCCGCAGAAGTAGGGCAGGGCACGGCGGGCCTTTGGCCCGCCGTGCCCTGCGGGAAGCGGCGCGCTGTGCGCGCCTGCGGGAAGCGTCGGCCTGCGGCCGACTGCGGGAAGCGGGCGGCTCCCTCCGGGAGCGCCCTGCGGGAAGCGCCGCGCGTAGCGCGGCTGCGACACGCCCTACGCCCGCTCTATCGACTCCCCATTCCCGATTGCCCATTCCCACGCAGGCTGCGGGCCTCCGGCCCGCCAGCCGCTTCCCCCAGGCGCTGAGCCGAAGGCTCAGTCGCCGGTTCCCTCAGGTCGCCGGAGGCGACCGCTTCCCGCAGCCGCGCTTCGCGCGGCGCTTCCCGCACCCGGCAGCACAATCTCCGTTGGCAGGAACATCGAATCGGCGATCGCCGCGATCTCCTCCGCTTCGCGCCACGCATCCTCGAGCATCGCCAGCTCGCCCTCCATCGCTCGGCGCTCGGTCTCCTCGTGCAATGCCATCTCCAGCGCCAGTCGCTCCACCGGGGAGAGATTCAGGGCGCCAATGCTCCGCATCTTTGCCATCATGCGCCCGCCGGCGCGGCGTGAGAGTCGCGAGGCCGCCACGAAAAAGTGCGCGGGGTCGCCTACGGATTCGATCCGCCCCACCGCTTCGCGCACGTCCCGGCGCGAGCCGCCGAGCATGTTGGAGCCGGCGAGCAGTGCGGCCGTCACCCGCATGGCGGACGGCCCCGTCACGAGCCGCCGCCCGCGCTCGTGCGCGAGATCGAGGACCGGCTCCTCACCGGGTTCGTTCACGATGAGCGCGGAGTCGCGCAGATCGCGCGCCCGCACGGTGAGCGTGTGTCCGCCGTCCCGCACGCGCGCCACCACGCGCCGGAGCTGCACGTAGTCCTTGAGCTCGGTGTAGGGGAGCGCGAGCCACGGCACCATGTACCCCAGCACGACCACGGGCGCGCTCGCCAGCGCCACTGGCGCAGCAGCCGCGGCAACGGCCGCACCGGCCCCGCCCATGAGCACGGCATGCCGCCGCCGTCGTCCGAACCGGTCGCCATAGCGCCACGCCGCGAATTCCGGCCGCATGGGCTTGCCCACCCGCACCAGCTCGAGTCCCTCGGCCAGCTTGGCCAGGCCGATGTTCTCGGTGGACACGCGAAGCCGCGTACCACGATAGCGGCGCTCGCACTCCTCGATGGCTTCCCACCGCTCGTCCAGCGGCGTGAGATTCCACCGCCCGCATTTGCGGCAGATCACCCACAGTCGCCCGCGCGCCGGATCGAACGCCAGCCGCCGCCCCACGGGGAAAGGCTCGACGACCTCGTTCGTGCCCAGGCCGCCATGACAGAAAATGCACGTTGTGTACATGCGCGTCGCTATTTGCTCACCACCCCGACCGTCGGCTCGCTGCTGGGACGTTTCGTGCGGCGATGCCCCTCTCGCGACACTACTGTAATTGCCTCCGTGGGGCAATGCTGCACGAACTCGCCGTCGGCCGGCGACCACTCCAGCGGTGACACCATGCTGTAGGCCTTGCCAGACGTGTCGAGCGCCATGATCTGCGGAGCCAGCGCGACGCAGATCCCGCAGCCGACGCACTTCTCGCGGTCTACGGTGACGGTGACTTCCTGTCGCGGAAAGACGCCGCCCTGTGCGGAGAGCCCGGCCAGCGCCTGATCCAGCACCGTTCCGGCCGCTACATACCCCGCTTCGAGCAGTTCGTCCGTTCGCGTGAAGCTGAACCAGTGTCGCTCGCCAACCTGCGGTCGGATGAGCAGCATGGGCACGCCGCGCCACGTCGCGACCGGACGCAGTTGCAGCGAATGCATCATGATCGTGGCCGCCCGCATGAAGATCGCCGCGAATCCCTGCGACGCGATGTCACGCACGCGTCCCACTTCCACCGAGCCGACGTCGACCGCGATCACGGCCTCCATGCCGAGCGATGCAATGGCGACGGGGAGATTGTCGATCGTTCCGCCGTCAATGCACATGCGCCCGTCCACATAGCCCGGCGGAAAGAAGCCGGGGAGCGCACACGACGCATACACCGCGTCCAGCACCGAGACGTGTCGCAGCCCGGGCAGACCCCAGACGATGCGCGTGCCGCGTTCCACGTCCACCGTGTTCACGAGCAGCGGCGAGGGCAGGTCATCGAACGTGCCGGCCGGAGTAACCCGGCCGCACAACTCGCGCAGCGGCTCCTCGAGATAGAGCGAGGGCGAGTGCATACGCTCGAGCAGCATGCCCATGTGGTTGATGCGGAAGAGATCCCGCTTGCGCACCGAGAGCGCGTGGTACGCCATTTCCTCGATGCTCATGCCGCCCGCGCGAGCCGCGCCAATGAGCGCGCCGATGCTCGTGCCCGCATACACCGCCGGCTCGATGCCGCGCTCTTCCAGCGCGCGCATGACCCCGATGTGTGCGAACCCCTTGAGTCCGCCGCCACCAAGGACGAGCGCTATGCGGGGGAGGGGCATGAAAGCGGTGGTTGGTTTAACGACGGTAGTTGGTAGCTGGTTACTGGTAGCTGGAAGTGCGTGGGAAGTCCAGCGACCAGTAACCAGCGTCTGCGGTTAACCCAGCCACCAGCGACCACTCAGAACTGCCGCTGCATCCCCAACTCCGCTACACCCTTCGGGCGATTGAGTTGCACGTACAACCCGTACAGTCCGACCGCCGCGCCGCCAACCATGATGATCGTGCCCGCGTCGCCGCCAATGATGGCGCCGGTGAGCAACGCCACGCCGCCCAGGACCATCAGCTTTTCGCCGTTGGTCATCGTGTACATCCGCGCCGAGTTCGCGTCCGTCGCAGTGGAGGCGAAGCTCAGGACCGGGGAGACCGCAGCCGCCCGCATCGTGGGGCCCGTCATCGCGGCTGTCGGTTCCGTGACCTGCGCCCGCGCCGAGGGGGCGCCCAACGTCAGCGCGGCCAGTGCCGCGACGATGAGTCCCACACGTAGCATACGTCGTATCCTCGAGTGTAGAGAGTGAGTGCTGCTCGCGGCACAGCGCACGATGCACCGCACCCGGCAATAACGCAAAGGGGGTGCCGCGGATACATTGGCGATGCCGCCAGACGACGGTGCCGCCAGATGGCCTTGTCGCAAGACGGCCCTGTTGCCAGACGCCCTGTCGCCAGAAACGTTGCTGCCCCACGCACCGTGCACGGTGCGCACGACCATCTTCCGTCGCCACGATATGACGCTCGATCCGCTGCTCGCGCTCCGGCCGGAGTTCCCCATCCTCGACCGCGTGACCTATCTCGTGTCGAACTCGCTCGGCGCCATGCCGCGCGCGGCCGCGGACCAGCTCGCGACGTACGCGCGCGACTGGAGTGAGCTGGGAGTCCGTGCATGGTCGCGCGGCTGGTGGGAAATGCCGCTGTCGGTGGGTGATGAGATCGCGCCACTCATCGGAGCCGGCCCGGGCGACATCGTCATGATGCCCAACGTCACGCTTGCCCAGGCGAGTGTGCTCTCGGCGCTCGACTACACCGCGCCGCGCGACACGATCGTGATGAGTGGGCTCGACTTTCCGTCCGTGCGCTACGTCTACGATGCGCTCGCCACCCGACTCGGCGCGCGCATCGTCGTGGTCCCGGGCGACGACAGCATCAGCGTGGACACCGGCCGGCTGCTCGAGGCAATCGATGAGCGCACCCGACTGGTGGCGGTGTCGCACGTGCTCTTCCGTTCGGCGTTCGTCATGGACGCGGATGCGATCTGCCGGCGCGCGCACGAAATGGGCGCGCTCGTCTCGCTCGACGCGTATCACTCGGTGGGCATCCTTCCGGTCGACGTCCGGCAGAGTGGCGTGGACTTTCTCACGGGCGGTGTGCTCAAGTGGCTGTGCGGCGGCCCGGGCGCGGCATTCCTCTACGTGTCGAGCGCGGTGCGCGACACGCTCGCGCCGGCACTCACGGGGTGGCAGGCGCACGCGCATCCTTTCGCCTTCGACGATGCCATGGAGTACACCACGGGCGCGTTTCGCTGGCTCACCGGCACACCGGCCATTCCCGCACTCTACGCCGCTCTCGCGGGGCCGCGGCTCGTGCGTCGCGCGGGCATCGCCGCGATCCGCGCCAAGAGTGTGCGCCAGACCGGGCGCCTCATCGAGCTCGCCGACCGTCGCGGCTATCCGGTGAACGCGCCTCGTGCCGCCGAGCGGCGTGGCGGCACCGTGGCCTTTGGCGTCCCGCACGGATACGAGGTGGCGCAGGCGCTCCTGGCGCGCGACATCCTCGTGGACTATCGCCCCGACGCCGGCATTCGCGTCGCGCCGCACTTCTACACGACGGACGACGAACTGGACGCCGTGGTGGCCGCCATCGATCAGATACTCGAGCGCGAAGAGTGGAGGGGATTTGCGGGGCAACAGGCGACAGTGACGTAAGGCGTTGCGCTCCGCTTCGCGTCGCTGCGCCGCGGGGAAGCGGTCGCCGAAGGCGACCTGCGGGAAGCGCCGGCCTGCGGCCGGCTGCGGGAAGCGGGCGACTCCCTTCGGGAGCGCCCTGCGGGAAGCGCCGCGCGAAGCGCGGCTGCGGCACGCCCTGCGCCCCACGCCCGCCGTTTCTATTCGCCATTCCCCATCGCCATTCCTACGCAGGCTGCGGGCCTCTGGCCCGCCAGCCGCTTCCCTCAGGCGCTGAGCCGAAGGCTCAGTCGCCGCTTCCCGCAGCCAGCCGCAAGGCTGGCACTTCCCGCAGCCGCGCTCCGCGCGGCGCTTCCCGGGCTGGATCGATGTCCCCCGCACGCTCCCGATGCCGTTCCCCCGTCCCAGCACCCACAGATTCATCCAGCGCCTCGCGGAGTGTCTGGTGACCTACAACGAATGGGAGGAGACGGTTCCGGAAGAGATCCGGCATGACCCGCTCTGGTCGCTGCGGGTGTATCGGGCCTCGCTCTACTCGGGTGATGTCGCGCGCGAGGACGGCCGCGTGCTGGTGCACGACCCGCTCACCATCGAGATCGCGGCCCAACTGGTGCGCGCCGTGGGCGCGGTGAGCGCCAACATCGCCGCCGGCTACAGCCGCTTCACGCGCCGCGACCGCGTGCAGTCCTATGAGTCCGCGCTGGCGTGCGCACGGGAAGGGCGCGACTGGTATTTCCATGGACGCGGAGTGCTCGGCGAACAGCTCGTGCTGCATCGCGTGGCCACCCTCGGCGGCATCGCGCGCGTGCTCATCGTCCTGATCAGCCGCGCACGCGTCTGACGGATAGGCGTCGCGGAGGGCGCCTCACGGTCCAGGCCTGGCGCATGGTTCCTTCTGCGGCCCCGGCGAGGTAATTTCGCGGGGTCTCCAACCGTCCGGTCATGCCCACTCCTCCGCGAAAACTCCGCAAGCAGTACACGAACACCGACCACCCCAACGTCGTCCTGCGATTCGAGGACGGCCACGAGATCAAGGTGCCGAAGGGGCAGGGAAAGTCGTTCGACTGCTACAGCGGCGAGACGGTCAAGGTTCTCGCCATCTACGATCCCACCTCGGGCGAACGCGAACTGGTCTCCAGCCGCA
>Ga0157370_10002822_pt1 | contig 20761 bp, 16 predicted proteins | sample C35metaG_FD_113463 | JGI IMG/M metagenome (GOLD analysis project Ga0157370, IMG submission 113463) | Corn rhizosphere microbial communities from Kellogg Biological Station, Michigan, USA - C3-5 metaG | ecosystem: Host-associated > Plants > Roots > Rhizosphere > Soil | place: USA: Michigan...
CCAAAGTTGCTCACATCAGAAAATCCCCAGATGTATCTTCCATAAATCGTAATGGGTCTTAGATTGATTTCGGCTCCGGCAACAAAAGCGAAATCAGATTTTTTGAAAAGTTTTTTGCTGTTATTTAAAACACTTTGATTACCGCTGGCCAAAAAACTAAACTGCGGACCCGCCACAAAACTAATTAATCCTTCACTGTTTAAACGCAGTAACACGGGTACACTGACATAATTAAGGCTTTTTCCTCTTTTGAAAGCATTATCTAAAATGTCTTTATAATTATCTGTGATTTTAGTATTGGTCTGATTGAAAAGCACTTCTCCCTGAATACCTAGAAAATCAGTAAAATTATAATACGCAAAACCACCAAGCTGATAACCCAATTCGAAATCGCTGTCGAAGTTTTTGCCATCTAGTTTATTTAAGTTTACTCCTCCTTTAGCTCCAAGATGTACCTGACTGTAACTAAATAAAGATAGGAATAAGGCTGCGGCGGTAATATTTTTTTTCATTTTTAATCTTTTAATTTGTCTCGTAATCATGTTTTTTAAAGAAACGGCAGATTTAAAAACCGCCGTTTACTATTTATTTTTTCTGGTAATTTGAATATTCTGTAATGGTTTGAATGTTGGTTGCCTGTCCTATAAATTTAGCTTCCATCGTAAGGTTTTCGCTTACCGGAACAAATTGTTTTGCTTCGTCATTCCATTTGTATTTCAAGACAATATCAAATTTATCGGCAGTAAGAATATTTACTTTTACCGGCTTTTCGTTAAGCGTTTGTATCTGGTCCAGTTTTTTCGTTTTAAGGTTGATCGTCATATAAAATCTACAGTCTTTTACAAAAGCATTTTCTTTTGTAAGATTGCTTGGATCGACTTTATAACTAATTACCAGCTGATCTGGTGTTTCTTTTTCAATTTTATAAGTTGTATCATCTGTAGGCGTTGTTCCTGCTGCTTTACTTTGATTTTTTCTAAAAGAATTTACGGCAGATTTCGATGGTGATTTTCCATCAATAGAAACAACACTCCATTGTTCTACACCTGAAAGTGAAGGATCAAATTTTGCAATTGTTTCAGTTTCCTTAGCGCTTGTTATAACGGTTTGTTTATAATCGAAGGCAAGATTATCAGGTCGTTTCGTTTTTTCGGGATTCAGAATACTGGAGTCAATTCCGTATTTAAAAAAGACATCCAATACTTTTGATTTTTGTGCCGATGCCGAAGAAGCAAACATTACCAAGAAAAAAAGAATTACTGCATTACTTTTATAATTTTTCAATCCCGAATTCGACTTTGTCATTACCATTTTTTTTTCCATTTTTATCATATTAATTGTTATAATTATGGCGCAAAAATAGTATTGGTCTATCGCTTTCAGGAGAATTTATTAAGTGAAACGGCGAATCTCTCAGGTGAATCGTCAATTTGGGATATTGAATTGAAATGAAGTCGTTTCTTTTGCGAAACCCTTTATAAACAGTACCTTTACAGCCGATTAAATCAACAAAAAGTGCTTCGGTTTTATTTTAAAATCCTTTTATTTGCACTCTTAAAAAAGGAATCTTGTGAATTACACCGACGAAATAACTGAACCACCAAAAAAGAGCCACCAAAAAAGTCTGCTCCTTATTACGTTTTTATTTTTAGGCTCTTACTCTACGCTGTTTATCATATTTCCGTTTTCGTACTGGAGGGAATATTTTAACTTACCGCCGCATTTGATGCTGCTGGATATTTTCACTAATATTCTTTTCTGCGTCGTTATTTTGGTTGTCAGTCTTTTTATTGACAGGGTTTTAAACAAGAAAATATCCTGGATGGTTCATCCTGTAAAACGTTTGATCATTCAAATTATATTTCAAACTTTTGGAGCCTTGTTTGTCATTATTTCTTTAAGCATCATTTACTACATTTATGGAGATTATCTAACTATTATTCAGCCGGTTAACATCGGTGTTCGGGAAGCAGTATATACCATTATTTCGATCATATTATGGGCATTGATGGTAAGTGCCCTTAATACAGGTGATTTTCTGCTGAAAAATTGGAAAAACGCGACTTTAAAAGCAGCCGAATACAAAGTAAAAGCAGCCGAAAATAAACAAATAGCCGCCGAAATAGAACTGCAGGCACTCAAATTACAACTCGATCCGCATTTTGTTTTTAATAACCTCAGTGTGCTTTCGGAGTTAATACTCCAAGATCAGCAATTGGGATATGATTACACTGAAAATTTCGCCAAAGTCTACCGCTATTTATTGGTTAATTCTAAAAAGAAACTGGTTCCGTTACAAGAAGAACTTCACTTTCTAGATGCGTATCTTTTTCTTATTCAGAACCGTATGGGAGATGGATGCAGTTTTCATATCGACATTGACAAATCAAAACTGAGTATGCAGATTCCGCCCATTACATTACAGCTTTTTATTGAAAATGCCCTGAAACATAATCGTACGGAAGAAGAAAATCCATTGGTGGTTAAGATTTATTCTAATGAAAATGACGAATTAGTGGTATCGAATACTATTTTGCCGCTCATTAAAAAAGCCTATTCTACCGGAATTGGATTGAAAAATATTGTAAATCGTTATGCTTTATTAAGCGATCGAAAAGTTTCTATAGAAGAAAATACGGAGACTTTTACCATAAAAGTACCACTCATCAAATGAATACTATAAAAAAAATATTGATCCTTGAGGATGAAAAACTAAATTCTGAAAGAATTAAACGTTTAATAATCAAAATAAAACCCGATGCAGAAATTGTGGGTGTTTTGTCGAGCGTTAAAAATACTGTTACCTGGCTGTCTGAAAACCAATCTCCGGACCTTATTCTTATGGATATTCAACTGGCAGACGGGCTCAGCTTTGAAATTTTCAATCTCACTACTCTTACCTGCTCTATTATATTTACAACGGCTTATGACGAATATGCGATTAAGGCTTTTAAATACAATAGTGTTGATTATCTTCTTAAGCCAATTGAAAAAAACGAACTGGAAGCAGCTATTATCAAATTAGAAAATTCTTTAAAACAGCCTGTTAGTCCCAATTCGCAGATTCAGGAACTGCTTGCCTACATGCAGCCAAAGGAATATAGAAACCGTTTTTTGATACCGTACAGAGACGGTTACAGAAAAATTGATGTGGAAGATATTGCGTGCTTTTACTCCAACCTCAGTATTAATTATGCCTATTTATTTAATGGTGAAGAAGTTGTAGTACCGCATACGCTTGAAGCACTTGAACAAGAATTGAATCCAAAAAGTTTTTTCAGGGCAAACAGACAGTATATCATTCATATAAAGGCTATTGAAAAAGTCAATAATTATTTTAATGGCAAACTGAAACTCAAAATAAAACACAGCAAAGACGAAGCTGTAATTGTAAGCCGTACAAAAGCTTCACTGCTGAAATTGTGGTTGGATTATTAAAAAAACTTTTTGTAGTCTTATAAAAATCAATACATTTGTCGCTCATTCAGAACAGAAAATGAAAAACTTAATTAACATCTCAATTATCAGCATTATTATCATTCGATAATGATCAGGGATGTTATATAAATAAGTACACAGATACAATTTAAAAACCTCCCTATTTGGGAGGTTTTTTTATTTTAAAATATTATGAAAAATTCAGTACAAACTATTATTAGCGCAATTATCATTATTCGTATACCATGACGAGGCAGGATTCTATTGCATAATAAAAACCTTTCTCAGTCAAAACGAGAAAGGTTTTTTTATTTCTAAAAAACACCAATTACAAATCATTTCCAATACTATTCAACTTTAAAATGAAACAAGAATATACTTTAACGGCCTACACAGAAGATCAAATGGGATTACTGAATAAAATAACAGTTATCATTTCACGACGAAAAATCAATTTAGAAAGCCTTAATATCTCTACCTGCGAAATCGATAAAATGTACCGATGCACTCTTGTCATAAACGATACTTTTGAAGTTGTTAGAAACATCGCACTTCAAATCGAGAAAATTATCGAAGTTTTTAAATGTTACTACAGTACAAACGACGAAATTGTATGGAAACAAATGGGATTATTTAAAGTTAGGACTTCGAGCTTCATCAATGACGAAAACATGAATCATTTGTTTAAAAAATACAACACCAGATTTATCACAATCGAAAAAGAGTTCACGGTATTTGAAGCAACGGGACAAGAAGAAGAACTTAATAATCTGGCTTTGGAATTAAAGGAATTTGAATTAATCGAATTTATAAAAAGCGCCAGAATTGCTGTGACGCTTAATAGTGAATCTTTTGACTTTTTATCTGATTCTCTGCAATCACCATAGTTATCGGAAGTTGAAATTTTCAGCCACTCCCGATAGCTATCGGGATTACAGATTAAAAAGAGGTTTTATATCTTTTTCTGTTCTAACAGTTTTTTAGCCGAATCTGAAGCTATTAATAAACCTCCGGCCATCATAATGATATCTTTTATAACCAGTCGGCCTGCGCCGGACAGATACGGAAAACCATGCTGCGGTGTTGGCATATCGCCTCCTAAATTAGGCACCCAGACTTCGGGCGTTGTAATTAAAAAGGAAAGTGTAACCAATGCCATCCCAGCGGTAAGCAGCCCGCCAATTAAGCCAATACGGTTGTTGAAAATACCAAATAGGTTAAAAAAACCGATAATTACGATTACACTTCCTAAAGCATACGAAAAGCTATAAGTTCTGTTTTGGGTATTCCAGTTGATATTCTTTTCAATTACTTCTCCTTCTTTATTTTTGTAATCCTTGTATTCTTTGGGAGTATTGTAAAAGAAACTCATTAATGGACTATTGGCTACAAAAGGAACAATTCCGTCTGCTTCATATTGAAATGCTTTAAGTCCGCCAATCCAAACCATTACGATAAAAATGGCGATTCGCATAAAATTGAAAAATTGACCTTGTAAATCTGCTAGAATTTTTAGTGTTTTCATCTGTTTAATTATTTACAGACAAAATTAGCGAGACACTAATTTTATAACAATGGACAAATGTGGAGTTTATCTGGACAAAGCTGCCGCGATAGATATTCCAACATTTTCGCGAAAAGCGGTAGGCGAAATTCCGACATGTTTTTTAAAGTAACGGCTGAAATAATTCTCATCATCAAAATTTAATTCTGAGGCAATTTCTTTCATGCTTTTATAACTAAGATGAATGAGTTTTTTAGATTCCAGTATCACTCTTTCGTGAATTAATTCTGAAGGAGTTTTTAAAAAATGCTGTTTGCAGATCTTCGAAAAATTGTTTGGAGAAATTCCCATTTGCGAAGCATAAAAAGAAGGCTGTCTTTCGGTATGAAAATGATTCTCGAGTAATGTTTTAAATTTCATTAACGGATGATGAGCATTCTTTTCGTCGTAAACAATAACCTGTTGTGATTTGATTTTACTGCACAATGCCAAAATCAATTGCAGATAGGTTTTTACAACAGCATCGGCATAACTGGAAGTATCTTCAACCTCAACAATCAATTTTTCGAGTATATAATTTATTTCAGAATATTCTTCGGGGGTCAAATTGATAAAGGTTTGCTCGTATATATTATTAAATAAAAGTCCGTTGCAGGCTACTTCTTTTTTGTGGTATTCGATACAATAAAAATCGCCGTGAAATTGCAGTTTTCTAACCTTTAAAGGTTTTTCTGTTTTGAATTGAATAATTTGATATGGCGTTGAAAATAAAGCAATTTTGCCATCAAAGGAATATTCGGCTAAATCGACGCTTACTTTTCCGTTTCCTTCCAAAAGAAAGATATTGTAAAAAGGAGAACCGCCGTACTGATTGATCTCATTCGTATCACATTCCTCAACAGAACAGCTCTGCTTCTTTTGTTCTTCTTTCATTATCAAATTAATTAAAACCCTGCCTATATAAAAAAGCAGTACTTCAAATATACTGAAAAGTAGTGCTTTTCAAGCCTTAACTATCAAAGGTTCAAATTCAATTCTCAGAGTGTTTTGTACCAACCGTCTTTTGTTCTAAATTTGCACACTTGTAAAAGCTTACAAAATCTCAATTATAAAGTGTCCGGCATAAAGTTAAATTAAAGAGGAAGTGAAAAAAGAAGCGAATGAACAAACCAGCTGGACTATTTGTAAAGATTGTCAGGGACGTGGTAAAAAAAGCCGTGGACTTACAAATAAAGCAAGACGAGATTATCAGGCAGCACTAGATCAATTTGAAAAAACAAATGGACAAGGCCAAGCTCCTATTCGTCCGAAAGCGCACCTGCATACTTGTTTAAAATGTAACGGATCAGGATTGATTCCTTCTGCCAGTCCTCCTATTCCCGATAAAGAAAACTATCCACATGTTGCTATTATTGGCGCCGGTATCGGCGGAACAGCTCTCGCTGTGGCTTGTTTACACCGAGGCATTCCTTTTACGCTGTATGAACGTGATACTAATTTTGCTGCACGATCTCAGGGTTACGGACTTACTTTACAGCAAGCCAGTAAAGCCATCGAAGGATTTGGAATTTTTTCGCTGGAAGATAAAGTCATTTCCACAAGACATTTGGTTCATACTACAGATGGAAAAGTAATTGGCCAATTGGGAATTAGAAAATGGCTGCAATCTGAGGCTAAGACATCGGCAAGGCGAACCAATATGCACATTGCCCGACAATCTTTGCGTTTAGCTCTTCTAAAACAACTTGGCGGAGACGATGCTGTACAATGGGGACACCAGCTAATTGATTTTGCACCAAATGATACTAACGGCGTTGATCTCAATTTTCAGGTAAACGGAAAAATTAAAAACCATAAAGCAGATCTTGTAGTGGGTGCCGATGGTATCCGCAGTTCTGTGCGAAGATTTGTTATTGATGAAGATGTTACGCCTTTGCGCTATCTGGATTGTATTGTAATTCTCGGAATTTGTCCTTTAAGTTCCCTTGAAAATCTCGATAGTTCTTTATTAGATTCAGCTACCGTATTTCAAACCGCCAATGGCAACGAACGTATTTATGTTATGCCTTATACCGCAGATTCTGTTATGTGGCAGTTGAGTTTCCCGATGTCCGAAGAGGAAGCAAAAACATTAAGTGCCAAAGGTCCAAAAGCGCTTAAAGAAGAAGCCTGTAGAAGAACCCAATGGCACGATCCTATTCCGCAGATTTTAGAAGCGACTCAGGAAGCTCAGATTTCAGGATATCCTGTTTACGACAGGGAATTTCTAAAAGCCGAATGGTTAGAAAAAGCAGGCCCAATAACGTTAATTGGAGACGCTGCTCACCCCATGAGTCCGTTTAAAGGTCAAGGCGCTAATCAGGCATTATTGGATGCACTTACATTGGCCCGCGGAATTTTAAAAGGATGCCGACCTTCATCTGAATGGAGAAAAAACGGAATCAGAAAAAGCGTTTTAACCGAATTTGAAGCCGAGATGATAGAACGAAGCGCTGTAAAAGTAAAAGGCTCAGCAGATGCTGCACAATTTTTACATTCTGAAATTGTACTCTACGAAGGCGATGAACCACGAGGAAGATGTTTAAAGAAAAAAGACGCATAACAAACCTCAAATTGGTTTAAAAAATATTGAATTAAAAAAGCCCATTCCTCTTCAGGTTTGGGCTTTTTTAATCTTACAACTACGTTATTTTGTTAAGGTTAATCGAATGATTAAACCATGATTTTAATTGTTTGCCAATGCTTTTAAGGCAATATATTTATCCAGACTTTTAAAATTATGCCCTTTTGCTCGCATCGATTTAATATAAGACGGCGTAGTTCCGGTTGCTTTTGCACCCACAATTTCATCCAGATCAAGGTTTTCAAACCCTAAGCTTTTATATTCCTTTACCACATCAGGCGTAATGTTTTGCGATTTAAAAGCAATCAGGTTATCTGCCTGAATGTTTTTATAACCGGCATTTTGAAAACTCTTTACATATTCCGGCGTTACATTCAGTGATTTAAATGCAATAAGATCACTATTCGAAAGGTTATATCCTAATCCTTTAAAAGAATCAACAAACGCTTTATCAATATTTAAGGATTTAAAAGCAATAATATCGTCGTCACTGTCTTCTTCTTTGCTGTTTTCGTTATTTTCTGCATTGTTTTTGCTTTTAGTCGAAGTACGGAAATCACTAATGTATTTTGCATCAATTCCCTGAGATTTCAATGCAATAATATTCCCCGGGCTAACATCTTTATAACCTGCATTTCGTATTTCTTCAATAAACGCTTTATTGATATCTAATGATTTAAAAGGAACAAGATTGTCCAAATCAATATCCGGAATGGCTTTTTTAATCGAAGTAATATAATTTTCATTTACATCTAAAGCAGCAAGCGGAATAACCTGATCTTTGTCTAAATCATTGAAACCATTTTTCTTCAGCATTTGTACATACGAAACTTTGATATTAATCATAAAGAAAACCATAAGATCATTGTCTTTAGTAACATCCAAACCTTCTTTGCTCATTGCGGTGCTGTAGTCTTTGTTTCCAATAAACTTATAAGTTCCCATTCCTCTGTCTCCTTCAAATTTTCCGGTAAACTGGATTGATCCAGCTTCGCGGGTTAGAGTAAATTCCCCCTGTTTGTCTCTTGGAAGACTGCTTATCTCACTCAATTGAAAAGTAAACGAAGAATTGTCATGCTCATCGCTTTTAAAATTAATTTCTACAGCATTGCCTTTGATTACAGCAAACCAGTTTCCGTCGGTTTTAATTCCGTTTTCAACGGATTTGTCTTGTTTAGATTCCCCTATAACATTTAGGGTTTGACTTTGCGCTGCCGGTTGATTAAAAAGGCAGACAAAAAGCACCATTAGCGGCACAAGGAAAAAGTATTTCCAAGTGGTGTGCACATTTGATTTTTTTGAGTTCATCATGATGATTCGTTTTTTTAATAATGATTGATTATAATTAGTTGTAAGACTCAAAGGAAATTGCGGTGCAGCTACTTTAAGCAGACTGAACTGATAGCTTTCTTTTTCAACCGTATCCTGCTGCAGCATTTGATCATCGGTTAAAAATTCAAGATTAGTTTCCAGCGCTTTTCGCCACTGCCAGGCAAAAGGATTAAACCATTGAAATACCAGAACAATTTCTGCCAGCAGTAAGTCAATAGTATGTTTCTGCTCAATATGAATTTTTTCATGAAGCAGAATTTGATTGTAGGTTTCCCACTCGTATTTTTCAGGATTGATAAAAATGTTATTACCAAAAGAACACGGCGCTTTATCGCCTGTTATTTCAACAATACGAAACTTTCCATCCTGAATGGCTGATCCGGAATACGATCTAAACAGCAATATAAAGGCCTGCATTAAAAAATTAAGACCAAATATTACAACGCCAAACCAGTACAAATAAATTACGCCCTGTACTAAAACCTCAACATCGATTACTTGTTTCGTTTCTTGTACAACTGCGGGCTGAATTGATTTCTCTTTTACTACCTGAGATGCATTGTCAGTCGGAATTTTGGCAATTTCAACAGGTTCTGCTGCAATGTTTTTTCTAAATGATAATTGCTGCGGTACCGGAACTAATGGCAGCGTAAAAGCCAATACCATACAAAACAGCAAAACATATCGGTTTAAATAAAAAAAAGTTTCTTTTTGCAAAAGCAGTTTATAAAATATAAAACATGCCGAAAGAATAAGCGCTGTGTATAGAATATAAGGTATCATATTTTTTCTTTTTTGATGATGCTCACGATTTCATCCAATTCCTTTTCTGAAAGCTTTTGTTCTTTTGCAAAAAAGGCTAACATCCTAGGATAAGAATTATCAAAATATTGGCTGACAATATCCTTTAAGGCAAATTGCTGATACTCTTCCCTGCTGATAATGGGGAAAAAGCAATGCATGTTTCCGGCAGTTTCATAATTTAAAAAACCTTTCTCTGCAAGTATCTTCACTATAGTGGCCACACTATTGTAATGCGGTTTCGGATCTGGCAGCAACGGAATTATGTCTCTTATAAAAGCTTTTTCTAAATCCCAAAACACCTGCATGATCTGTTCTTCTCGTTTGGCTAATTTTATCATAGTTGAAATATTTTGGCGCAAGATACTACTAATTAATTAGTATACAAACTAATTCGTTAGTTTTTTAACTAATGAGTTAGTAAATAAATTCAAAAATAGCACATAAAAACCTATATATCAACAAAATAAACAAAATTTAATTGATCCTTCGCAGCTATCTGCAACAAATAAATATTTCGCTCCGCTGGAGCTTTAAATCTTTTTTGCTATTTTTTGCTATAGATATTTTGCTCCTCCGGAGCATTTTTAGCAGTAATCCGATGGTAATAGAAAAAGTAAATTTTAAGAAAAAAGAGAGTCAAAAGAAATGATTTTCTTTTTTACAGCCTTGCAGTTTTAGATAAATGCTCCAAAGGAGCAAAATATCTATAGCATAATTCCCTCCCGCAACAAAAAAAAGCCCCAGCGGGGCGATATATTTATAGCCTTTTAGAATTTTATTTCTGCGGAAGCAGATCATCTAAATCTGATAAAGTATAAAATTTAAGATCGTTATCTTTCATGTATTTGCAGATAAACTCTAAGGTTTCGATTTTGGTTTGGTAATTTTCAGTTACATTTTTCACAGGTTTATGGCCGCATAAGAGCAATATTTTATTGTTCTTTTTAGCATAATCCAGCAGTTCTAATACATAAGGAATACTAAAATGAATATGACTGTTGTCGATATCAAACGCAAATACAATTTTTGAGTTATTAAAATAACTGTCTTGTTTTTCCGGAACTTCGCCGCCAAAAGCCCTTCCTCTGATAATTTTAAATTTAGCAGACAAAGCTTTATCCAGTTCTTCTGATCTTTCGCCATAAGGATAAGCAAACGAAGTAACCTTAAAAGATTTCTTTTTCATGGAAACAATCATAGGATCAATTTCCTGTTTCATGTAGGCGTCAATTCCGTATTGCTTTACAAATTTAACCGCATTATAATGATGGTAACCGTGGCCGGCAATCTCATGCCCTTCTTTCTGCATTCTAAGAAGCGTTTTTATTTCAGGCTCACCAATAGAATCTATTCGGCAGACATTAAACGTAGCTTTCCATCCGTATTTTTTCAAGGCAGCATCGGCTTCAGCCCATTCATCAACATAAGCATCATCAAAAGATAAAATGACACCGGCTTTATAAGGCTTAGGTTCCGGTTTTTGTTTTTTGGTATCGCAGGAAAAAAAAGTTAAGAACATTAAAAATAGTAGTGCTTTTACAGAAAATCGCTTCATAAATGGGTCGTATTAAAAATAAAATTTAGAACCTGCTCTTATCGAATATTATAACTCAAATATAAAAACTTTTTGAGATCTTTTACTTACGCTTAAACAAGGAATTAAAACAAATATTCTTTATGTTTTTTTTCGGCGAATACTGCAACTTTTAATTACTTTTATCACATTAAAATTTTCATTTAATCCAACATGAAATTCCATTCAGCAATACTATTCGACAATGAATAAAGTATTATTAGTAGAAGACGACCCAAGAGTTGCCTCTTTTATTTTAAGAGGTCTTGAAGAAAACCTTTATCAGGTAAAAGCGGTTTCGAAAGGATACGAAGCCGTTACTGAAGTTATGGAAAATGAATTCGATATTATCATTCTCGATATTATGCTTCCTGATATTACGGGTTTTGAAGTCTGCGAAATTTTAAGAAACAGAAAAATAATCGTTCCCATTTTAATTCTCAGCGCCTTAGACACGCCGCATGAAAAAGTAAAAGGACTGCAGTCTGGTGCCGATGATTATTTAGCCAAACCTTTTTTATTTGAAGAACTTCTGGCAAGAATAAACGCCCAATTGCGTCGTGCCGAATTTAGTTCGGGAATTCTGGATTTTCAATCTTATGCCGGAATCGAAATTAATATGAAAGAACAAAGCGCCACAAGAGACGGAAAAGAACTCAATCTTTCGTCAAGAGAACTTAAGCTTTTGATTTTCTTTATGAAAAACCGCGAAAAAGCGCTATCCAGAATCGCAATTGCCGAAGCCGTATGGAATTTGGAACTCGATATGAACTCGAATACGGTTGATGTATATATAAACTATCTGCGAAATAAAATCGATAAGAATTTTTCTGAACCGCTTATTCATACCGTAAAAGGAACCGGATATATGCTTAAGAAAAAAGCACATGAATCTTAAAAACAAACTTTCTGTTAATTCTACATTGCTCTTTGCCTTTACCGTTGGACTCGTATTGGCAGGGTCTTTTTTGGTTTTTAAAAGCCACAGACAGGATCTTTATTATGAAAGACTGGAAGACAGCGCCTTAATAACCGCTTTTTTTTATTTTGAAAAAGACGAGATTACTAAAGTGGACAGTTCCCGCTATCAAAGAATAGAAGTTCAATATAAAAAAATTACCAATCAGACGATCAGGATATACAATGCCAAAACCAAAGAATTGTATTTGAAAGACGATATTAATATTACTTTAACCGACAAGGAATTAAAAGCAATTTCTAAAAACAGAATATTACATTTTACAAAAGAAAACAGGCAGTTTACTGGTTTATATTATAAAGACAATCAAGGCGATTTTATTATTGTTGTATCAGGAATTGATGATGTAGGCGAACAGCAGTTAGACGTTTTGGGTTTAATGTTTATTGGATTTTATCTGCTGGCAATTCCGCTGAATTTTCTTTTAGGCCGATTTTTGGCAAGACAAACTTTCAGGCCTTTTGAGGATGTTATTGCAAAAGTAAATACGATTACAACCGAAAACCTGCATTCGCGACTCGAAATGCCTACAGCAAGCGGAAAAGATGAAATAAAAGAGCTGATAAACACTTTTAATTACTTATTAGAACGCCTTGAAAACGGTGTTACGATACAAAAGAACTTTCTTAAAAATGCGTCGCACGAATTAAAAACGCCGCTTACTATTATTATTGGTGATATTGATGTGTCGCTCCAACAGCCCAGAACAAACGAACAATACGAAAAAGTTTTAAAATCGCTCAGAAAAGATACGTTTCATCTTAAATCTATATTAGACGGGCTTTTGATTTTATCCGGATTACAGATTTCTGAACCGGAACAAATGGAATTGGTAAGAATAGATGAAATATTGTGGAATGTCCTGGAGAAAAAGGCTATTGAATATCCGGAATCTAAAGTTTCTGTAGATCTTAATGCTATTGCAGATCAGGAAGACCTGCTTTCTGTTTCCGCCAATAAACACATGCTTTTTACGGCGCTTTACAATATTCTGGATAATGCGATTAAATTTTCATTTCCTGAAAAGGTTATGGTTACCGCCATTTCTGAACAAGGCCGACTTTTACTCAAAATAACCGATCATGGCCCGGGAATTTCAAAAAACGATCAGGAATCTATTTTTGAACTCTTTTTTAGAAGCGATCGCACGCGTCATATTCAGGGACAAGGTTTAGGCTTGTTTATAACGATGCAAATTCTAAAGCTTCATAATATTGAAGTAAAAGTCGATTCTGAACTCGAAAAAGGCACTACGTTTTCTTTATTATTCCCTTAATTTTTCTTTCACGCCAATTTCGATTTTTCGCATCGGTAACATTCACTTAACACCCTAATCTTTTTCTAATCTACTTTAAATATACGTCTAATGTATTTATTTTTAGCATTTTACATAAATCATTGATTTTAAAGAGCTAAAATGTTTTTACAATCATAACACGTTCATGATTTTAAGTTAACAATAAATAGTTATATCATTTTAAGTTAACAAAAGCGTTAAATCTGATCAAAACAAACTGAGTTTCTTTGTCAAATAAAAACTAAAAATAAAATGACACAACTAAAACTCTTTTTTTCGGCTTTAATGCTCCTCACCGTAGGAAACATTTTTGCCCAGATTACAACCTCATCCTTATCTGCCAAAGTTAATGATGGTACAAGCCCTCTTATTGATGCCGAAGTTACTTTAACTCACATCCCTACAAATTCGGTTTACAGAGCTGTAACCGACAAACAAGGAAGATTTAGCTTCGAAAATTTAAATGCCGGCGGACCTTATGAATTAGAAATCAAAAGTAAAGACACTAAAGATTACACTAATTCACAAATACATCTGGCACTTGGCGATAATGATTTACCAACAATCGTAGTAAACAAAGCCGATAATAATGTTTTAGAAGAAGTAGTAATTACAAGCTCTAAACCATCATCTAAAAACAATGGAACTAATATTAACGAAAAACAAGTAAATGGTCTTCCGTTAATTAATAGAGGAATTCAAGACGTTACTAAGCTTGTGCCTCAAAGTTCTAACAACTCTTTTGCAGGAACTAACTTTAGATACAACAACGTAACAATCGACGGTTCTATAAATAATGATGCAATTGGTTTCAGCCCGTCTTTGGGAGGCCAGTCTGGAACATCTGGAATGCCTGGAAGCAGTACACGATCAAACTCTATCAGTTTAGATGCCATACAAGATATTCAGGTTTATATTGCTCCTTATGATATTAAATTAGGAAACTTTTTAGGAGGAAGCGTAAATGCTGTTACACGTAGCGGAACAAATACAGTAAGCGGATCTATTTACAGCTACGGAAGAAATGCGGCGCTGACTGGTCCAAACAATGCAGGAGACGGTTCTAAAATGCCAAAATCTTTTGGTGATTACCAAATTGGTTTTAGATTAGGACTTCCTATCGTAAAAGATAAATTGTTCTTCTTTACTAACATGGAATACGCAGAAAGAACAGACCCTATTTTCTACAATGCAGGACAAAAGGATGCTAACGGAAAATTAACTTCATTAGTAGACAACGCAACAGCAGATCAAATTTCGAACTTTGTAAAAACTAACTACGGTTTCGATCCGGGAACTTATGGTTCTTACAACAACTTTGCAAAAAGTCAAAAATACTTCAATAAATTAGATTGGAAAATAAACGATAAACACTCGCTTTCGTTAAGAAATAATACGGTAGTTTCTCAGGCAACAAACTTAGAGCGCGATGCGGCAAACTTCCGATTCTCAAATATGGATTTTGTTCAGAAAAACCAATCTATCAGTACGGTTTTAGAATTAAAAAGCCACTTTAACAGCCAATGGTCTAACTCGTTTATTGCAAGTTACTCAGCAATTAAAGATTACAGAGATCCAAAATCAAACAACGTAATGTTTCCTCAGGTAGAAATTGGATACAACGGAGGAACTATCTTTTTAGGAAATGATCGTGAGGCTACTGTTTTCAATATGAAACAAAATACGGCTGAGATTACAGACAACCTTACTTACAAAACAGGAAACCATACTTTCTTATTTGGTACACATAACGAATTCTACGATATCAATTACGGATTTGTAAATGCTTTAAACGGAAGAGTTTCTTATAAATCATTAACGGATTTCTTCGGCAAACTTCCTACTCGTGTTCGTGGTACTTACCCATTTGACGGTTCTACAAGAGATGAAATCTTTAATAATCCTTATGCAAAATTCAAAGTAAACCTTTACAGTGCTTATGTGCAAGACGAAATTAGAATTGGCAACAAATTAAAAGTTACTCCTGGAGTTAGAATTGATTATACAGATTTACCAAATAAACCAAAATTAAGTCCGCAGGTTCAAAATTCTCCAGCAGATCCTAATTATGGCACAACTTATACGTACACACCTTTAAGCCAAATCAATAACAACTTTTTCAGCACTGCTTTAGTTTCTCCAAGAATTGGATTTACTTATAACGTAGACGAAGACAAAACATTAGTTTTAAGAGGAGGTTCTGGAGTATTTACAGGTAGAATTCCGTTTGCATGGTTAGGATATGCTTACTATAACGACGGTGTAGGTTACGGAAGTTATGATAAAAACAACCTTACTCCTGCTCAGGTTGTGGCAGCGGGTGATCCTTTGGCAAACAATGGATTAAACGGATATCACGATGCAACTCCAAAAGTGCAGGCAGATTTAGTTGACAATAAATTTAAAATGCCGGCTGTTTTAAGAAATTCATTGGCAATTGATAAAATCATCGATGGATATAAATTCACAACCGAAGCTATTTATACAAAAGTAATTCGTGATCTTGAATTTCAACAAGTAAACAAAACAGATAATCCAACGTATTTCTCTTACGATACCAAGCACGAAATGCCAATTTATGCATCAAATATCAATTCTGCTTTTTCAAACGCTTATTTGCTTTCAAATACAAGTAAAGGATACAGATACAGCATTACAGAGATGATTTCAAAAACTTACGACTTTGGATTTAATTTCATGGTAGCGTATACATACGGAGATTCTAGAGACGTAACAAACGGAATTCGTAATTCAATGGAAAGTAACTTCCAGATGAATCAATCTTTAACACCAAACAACCCGCAATTGGCAACTTCTAATTTTAATATCAAACACAGAATCGTTTCTAATGTAGGATATGCTGTAAAATTAGCTGATAATAATATGTTTTCTGCCAATGTATATTTTAATGCACAATCAGGAAATCCGTTCTCTTGGGGATTTGTAAACTCAACTATTGCAGGAACTGGACAAGCAGCAGGTTTGGCTTATATCTTTAAAGATGCAGCAGAAGCAGCTAAATATATTGGGGTAAACAATGCAGGAGTTCCATCTGCAACAGCAGCGCAACAGGTTGCAGATTACGAAGCTTTCATTAACGGAAATGATTATTTAAAAAGCAGAAGAGGAACATTCACTCAAAGAAACGGTGACACTACACCATGGAACATTCAGGCAGATTTAAAATTAATGGACGAAATTAAAGTAGATAAAGTAGGTTCATTCCAAATTTCATTCAGCGTGGCAAATATTGGAAACCTTATCAATAAAGATTGGGGAAGAAGTTATTTTGTTCCAAATACATACAATTCAACAGCGAGTCTTGGTTTAACAAAATCAGGAAACTTAGGAGGAGTTGCAACCGGCGATCCTACTTACACGTTCCAAAAACCAAGCTCTACACCTTATACTGTAGATCAATTAGCTTCAAGATTCCAAGGACAATTTGGAGTAAGGTATTCGTTCTAAAGACTGTGTTTTATTTTTTTTGATCTCCCCTGGTTTCCTGCCTTAGAAATCAGGGGATTTCTACATTTAAGAAGCAGCGTACCAAATGAAAAGCCCTATTTTTGTACTTTAGTAATCATAGCTTTTTTTCTTCTTAAATAAAAAATTAATGACCAAATCCACCAAGCATCCTAATAAGTTGCCGTTTTCCTATTATCTAAATCAAGATGTTCTTTTTCTGGCCAAAGACCTTTTAGGAAAAGTACTTTATACTCAAATCGACGGAAAAATAACAAGCGGCATCATTGTAGAAACCGAAGCCTATTTTGGCATACAGGACAAAGCTTCGCATGCTTACGGAGGCCGACGAACAGACAGAACCGAAACGCTGTACAGCAAAGGCGGTATTTCGTATGTTTATTTGTGCTACGGCATTCATCATTTGTTTAATATCGTAAGTTCTGTTGAAGGTGAGCCACATGCCGTTTTAATTAGAGCTATTGAACCCTTGACGGGAAAAGACATTATGGAAACGAGACGCAATATGCCCGCTTCTAAAGCTGCAATTTCATCAGGTCCCGGATCTGCAGCAAAAGCATTAGGAATAGACCGATCTTTCAATAAAAAAGATTTAAACGGCGACGAAATCTGGATTGAAGACCACGAAATTAAATATCCCCCAGAACAAATTATCTCATCAACTCGTATAGGTGTCGCCTACGCCCAGGAAGATGCACTTTTGCCCTGGCGTTTTTTCATTAAAGAAAATAAATACGTCAGCAAACCAAACAAAGTTTAATTATTAATGGTTAATTGTTAATTATTAATTATTAATTATCAATTAGCCATTAACCATCAACCATCAACTATTAACAATCAACAATTAACAAATTAGAATATCAAGATGTGAAATCTCATCAAAAACACTACAAAATACTAACTTTCAATACATTAACTATTAAAAACTTTTCATTCTATCTAAAAAAAAGTTAGCTTTAAATATTCTTTGTAAAATATTTTATCATAACTAAACTTACATAGTATGGATTTTAAAATATTATTTGCACGCCGATTTCTTTTTTTAATAGTAATGTTCTCCACTGCCAACACATTTTCGCAGTGTTTTGAAATTCAAAGTATTTTAGTTGATGCTTGCGGAGGAACCGATGAAGGACGCAATGAAATGGTACGTTTTAAGGTTGGAAGCACTGCCTTAAATATAGCTTCTTTAAGTGCCGTCTGGCCTAATAACTCCTGGCAGGGTGTAATTCAAAATACTATTACAGCTTCAAAAGCAGCACAGCTTAATGCAGATATTCTAGCGGCAGGTGGCTGCGGACAAATATTAGAGCCACCCGGTGGTATTATACCGCCAAATGCAACCGTTATTTTAGTCACCAGTTTTAATATGAGCACGGCTGTAAATCCATTTGGCGCTTTATCTGAAACTATTTACATGATTTTCCAGAATAATCCTTCCACAAGCGTGGGTCATTTTTCTAACTATACCACTATACCTCCCAATAATAGAACATTTTCAATGACTTTTGGAGCAGGCTGTTCAGATTTAGTGGTTTATGACAAATCGTTACTACTGAGACAAAATGGAACTCCTGGTGCTGAAGATGGTGCAACAGTAGATTTTACTCCTGCAGGTGTCGCTACCTATTCGAACTCGGGATGCAAAGCCCCAACACCTCCTTTTACAGTTGATGCAGGCCCATCAACCTTGACTGCATGTGCGGGAGCAATCATAACTTTGAACGGTACAGCCGTAGGACAGCAGTCGCTTCTTTGGTCATCACCTACTGGTACTTTTTCATCACCTGCAACCGAGTCAACCAATTATACCATTCCGCTTACGGCTGGAGGAACAACGATAGTATTAACCCTAGAGGCTGCAAATAATTGCGGACAAAAAATTACGGATACTGTTAACCTAACTGTAACAGCAAACACTACGCCTGATTTTGCCACTGCCCTGACTTTATGTGCGCTCGATACACCTCCCATTTTAACTGCCACATCACCAAATGGAATTTCCGGAACTTGGAATCCTGCGGTAATCAGCACAACAGCAAGCGCTAACTATACTTTCACGCCAAATGCCGGACAATGCGCCGTGCCCGTAACTCTAGCCGTTACCGTTACCCCACAAACAACACCAGATTTTGCTACAACTTTAACTTTATGTGCGCTCGATACGCCTCCGGTTTTAGCCGCAACATCACCAAATGGAATTTCCGGAACTTGGAATCCTGCGGTAATCAGCACAACAGCAAATGCTAATTATACTTTTACGCCAAATGCAGGACAATGCGCAGTGCCCGTAACTTTAGCCGTTACGATTCCTGTACTTTCTTTTTCTATTACACAAGAATGTATTGACAATAGTTATTTAATAAAAGCTGTTCCAAATTCAAATTTAGCTGCTTCAGATTATACTTATGCATGGTTTAATACTAATGGAGATGAAGTAGCCTATAACACATCTACTTTTAATTTTACAGAATATCTTAAAAACCTAAATAACAAACCTTTAAAACCTTTACAATTTAAAGTCAAAATAGGATATGGATCTTGTGAAATTGAAGAAACATTTGGAGTCGAAAATAGTTTGTGCGGTATACAGAATGCTGTTTCTCCGAATGGCGATGGAATAAATGATGATTTTAATCTTAGTTCTTTTAATGTAAACAACCTCAGTATATTTAACAGATACGGAAGAGAAGTCTATGATTTTAGAGGCCAATATATTGATGAATGGCATGGACAATGGAAAGGGGGCAACAAACTTCCTAGTGGTACTTATTTTTATATCATCTCTAGTGAAAACGGAGATAAAAAAGCCGGATGGGTATTTTTAACCTATTAAACTTAATTTTATTTTATAAAAAGTTTTTTGTTGTATTTAGCCTATCAGCTGAAGGCTATTTTTATTAATTATCATTATTATCTGTAACCGGATTAATCCGTTGGAATTTAATCGCCCGTAAAAAAGTTCCGTAGGAACGAAACATAGTGTAGCAACTCCCGATAGCTATCGGGATTAATCCGTTGAAAATTTAATCGCAAACCAAAAGGAGTTCCGTAGGAACGAAACATTTGTAGAGCGTAGGAACGAAACATATTACATCAAATCAATCCTCAATTTTTTTCTTTGAATACGTAAGTTTATCAATCTCTTTCAAAAACTCCGAATCAAATTCTGAATAAGCTCTTAAGGTGTATTTTTCGTCCCGTTTCTGCATCACCAAACGGATTTTCTGCACCATTAACCAAATAGGTTCATAGCGCTTGTGGCCTAAAAGATATTGCAATTGTAAAATGGAAAATTTCCTTTTGGAAAGTGTCATTAATTCAATGCAGATCATCCAGTATTTTAAGGGTAAATTGGAGTTTTCCATGACAGTTCCGGATCGAAGACCGATTCTGCTGCCGCATTTCTTACATTGAAATTTTAAATCAATTCTTCGAAACGAATGTTGGTTATGCGAGCATTTTCTGCAAACTAAACCATTTTGCAGACGCTTGTCTTTTAATTCTTCGATGCAGGTTTCTTCGTCGTGGTATTTTTCGAAGTACGCTCTTAATTCCATTTATTAAGATTCTCTTTTACGGATTAAATATAAAATAATCTACGCAGACAAAAAACCTTCTGAAAATAAAAAAGAGGAAATTCAAAATAGAAAATCCTCTTTTAAAATTATAAAAAATGCAATTACAGTTTGTGGGCTATTTCTTTCTTGTATTTATTAAGAATA
>Ga0157370_10002823_pt1 | contig 20759 bp, 43 predicted proteins | sample C35metaG_FD_113463 | JGI IMG/M metagenome (GOLD analysis project Ga0157370, IMG submission 113463) | Corn rhizosphere microbial communities from Kellogg Biological Station, Michigan, USA - C3-5 metaG | ecosystem: Host-associated > Plants > Roots > Rhizosphere > Soil | place: USA: Michigan...
CTATTGCGTTGCTCTTCACTGTCTATTGCTCGCCATTCTCCTGTCTATTCTCGAGACCATTACTCTCCGTATTGGCTCTCTGTATTGGGTTTGGGAATACGAAACGGCCGCCACCCTCCGAGTGGGAGGGGGCGGCCGGGGGAGGGGGGGTTAGACTTTCCCACCTCGCTCAATGATTACACTCGTAATAGTAGACTCATTAATCAGAATGCGATCTTCTTTCATTTCGATAACAGCCTTGAGCATCGCGTTAGACGAATCGCTGGCCGTTACAACATTCTCTACCCTATCGATGGTGACTTTCCACGTGTACATCATGGTCTTGCCTCTCCGTTGTCCGATACCACCATCATAGCCTACAGACGACGGTACCCGCAACCCCAGGGGGTGCTAGGGTTACGGGTACCGTCTTGCTCAGCTCAATCCCACCTTGGCTAAGCGCGCAGGACCGTTGCCAGCCTCTTTATCCCGATGATGGAGTCGGGTATCCTGCTTCCCACGATGTATGTCCCGTTTACAGCCTATCCGGGACCACGATAGTCAGAGGCCTTTACATTCTCTGCCTTGAACTGGCGGTGCTCCGTTACTTCGCCTTACGCGCTGCCGCAGCCGCGCGCATCTTCGCCCGCGTCTCCTCCGAGATCGCTCGCCCTGCCATCTTATCCATCACCGTAAACGAAAGGACGGTACGCCCCAGGTAATCCGCCGGAAGCCCATGCCGCTTCACCAGAGCCTCGGTAACCGTCACCTCAGACCCGTACTTGACCCGCACCTCATGCAAGGTAACTGCGCGGTTCACCAGCTTCTTAACCTCGCTTACCTGAGCCGGGAGCAGGAAATAGGTGACCACGAGCTTGTCAGCCACGCACTTGCCCCACTGGGAAGGCTTCCCGGCAGCCACCCACTGGTCATGAGTGCGCTTCACGATCTCGTCTATCTTCTTCTGGTTCTCGCTCCGCTCGTGCGCGGGCGCAGTGGCCTTGACCAGTTCGGGGGAGAGGGTGACCGGGGACGCGAGGAAATCGACCGACAGTTCGGGGGTCGTGGTGATCGTGTCGGCCGTCTTGACCTCAGGCGCGGGCGCGGGAACGGGCGCGGGCGCGGGAACGGGAACGGGCGCGGGCGTTGGGCGGGGCTGGACCTGGGATGGCTGGGTTTGGGGGGTTCGGCCAATGAGTGCCATGGTGGTGCCTCTCTGTCGAGTGTGCTGTTACTGGTAAGTCTACCGTACCTGTCTCATGGATGCAATCCATGTTCGCTATCGGGTGGGCGAACATCGTTCATCGATGCCCTGGCCCGCTTGGCTGTGCGTTCGATGCGTGAGCGGATGATCTCTCGTGTTACCCATGTGTCTTTCGTAAAGTGTTGCATGCATAGCAGCGCGGTTATGAGCGTATCCGCTACCTCTTCTAGGAACTGAGGTTCCGATGACGTTACGCCTTTACGTGGATTCTGCCCGGTTAGGCCGATGAACTCCTGTATCGCTTCGCCTAGCTCTTCAGATACCTTGGAGAGCCTAGCCCAGTCTTGGGCTAGGGGTTGCTCTTGATATGCTGGCGAGACCTTGCTGTCTAGCCATTCATCGATGTACTGTACATCTTGCCAGTCGATACTGTCTTCTTGGTAACTCATTGTCCTGCCTCTGTTCCGTACTCGGTTCGCCTGACGATATTGTTAACCCTGCCCTCATTTTCCGCCCATCTGCGGATGAGCATCATGCGTCTGGAACACGCCATCGGGGACGTGTTAACGTTCGGTAGCGGCGCTCCGTTCACGTGGTATCTCTGGCAGGCTTCGCAGCCATTTTGGTGGTCCTGCAACACGTCGTCTAGGGGCTGGTATTCCGTAGAGGTACCATCCTGCTCGCTCATACACGTTCGCCTCTCTGAGGACTCTTTGGCATCCGTATTTCTCGGGTCCGTTGGGGTGGTTGTCGCATGATTGTATGTCTTTGTGGTATCCGAGTACGTGGATCATGAGCCATGACGTGGTTATGCATCCGCAGTGCAGTACTATGTCCTTCTCACGATTCGGATGATACATCAGATGAATTCGGTGATGGGCACTTCTGCCCACGCGATAGAGTCCTGACGGAACTTCTCTCGAATCAAGCGCAGGTCTATCCTGCTTTCCGTTTCCGATTCGACGTTGATGAACTCGACACACCAGCACGCATTCTGCCATAGTGTCTGCGGACCTGAGAACCATACACCATGTATTTTGCTGCACCTGACAGCGAGAAGTGTTCCCACTGAAGCTATATAGTTAGCCCATTCTGCTTGAGTTAGCTTGTCGTCACTGTTTCCGATGCTGATATAGACATTCACTTTTCTTACCTCTCTTTGTCGACATCGTCATAGATCCATTCATACGCCCATCGGTATTTCCGACCGGTGTTACTCATACTCTGATTACCGTCACCAACATCACGATGCGGACCACAATGATTTAGAGTAAGATTGCAGCGGAACCCCTCTTCCCAATCGCCTTCCGTTAGCTCATCACCACATTCCGGACCTGCATTCATTTCTTCTCCTCTGCTATGATCCCCTTACCGATAAGCTTCACCAAAGCCCGACGCGACTTAGGATTATCCTCATACAAGATCACTGCCCGATGCGAGATGTCATGCTGCCCCCACCAGAACCGCGCCTGCGGTTCCGCCAGACCACACCAGCGGCTAAAGGTGCAGTTGGCGCACTTGACGTGGTATTCGGTTACCTGTATTCCGGTTACGAGAGAGTCTTTACGGCAGTAGCCGCAGAGCAGCGCGGGGGTGGTTATCAGGCCCCGGTGTGCCATGATGTGGCCGCAGGCTAGTTTGTACATGAGGTAGTCAGCTCTCATAGGTTACTCCCCATTGATCTGCCATAGCCGCCGCGATACCCGGCAACGTCCTACTCCGATTCTTCCACCTGCTCTTACCCGGTCCTTCGTGATGTACCCTGGCAGCGCGTCCCTCTACGATTTCAGTAGGGATAAGTGGAGGTAGTCCGTCTAGCCATAGGCACGTTTTTTTCGTTTCCCCGTGTCCGAACATCCATGGTTCTATTATCTGGGTAGGCTTATCTATAAGAGAGTTAATGATTCCTACCGGATTCTCGATGGCAATCCTGGGTATCGGAGCGTTCATCAACTCGATAAAGAACCATATAGCCTTCTCTTGAAGTTCGCTGCCCCAATGCCATTGTGCGCCGGAACGTGCCAGGTATGTGCATGGTGGGAATGCTATCATCATGTCCCATCCGAGGTTAAGCATGTCGCGCACGTCAGCAATGACATGGTTACCAGGTATCTCGGTAGGCAGCAAGTCAACTGAGCAAGCCTGATGTCCCTTGGCAGCGAAAGCAGAACGGACTATCCCGCTGAACTCGCAACCGATTAGAACTTTCAAAGGTTGTCCTCGTAATCATCGTCTCGGTACACATTCTCATCACGATCATCAAACACCCTGACATCACCTACCGTAGCCACCTTAATTTCTTCCAGCCACGGCAGCTTATGCGGAAACGACTCCATAGACTTCGGAGGCAAATGCGTGATCGTATGCATCCTGTCCTCACCAGTCTTGCACGCAGCGCAGAACGGCGGGAAATGCGCCCCTTTCCCTGCTCCGCCCATGGTTATCGTCGTTTGCGTGGTGACCCATTTCCGCCAGTTGTCATGCTGACCCGCAAGGGCTTGCCTGTACCCCACGTAATGTGTCTTCTGTAGGGATATTTGCGCGGGCCGATACGGAGCCACAAAAGAGGCCATGGATAGCGCTTGCTCTGCACTATGCACAGATATACGCCCCTTTGGAATACCCCTGCTCTTAGCCTCAATGACCTCACCATCCTTGAATAGCCAGTATATCCCGTTTTGCCAGTACAAAATCCCGTCAAACTTCTCTTGCTTCCACTGCCCCAGCCGGTCCCCGAACCCCTCAGCAACTAGCGATTCAGGGAACGGGCACTGAGCTGTCACCCCGTCCGTGTCAACCGAGATCAGCCCGCCATTCAAATAGGCATACGACGCGATGTCGGACATCGCTGCCCGGCAATGTGAGGTGATGAATCCTGCCCATGCGAGTTCATGTGTTGGTGGTGCAGTCATTTTACGCTGGTCCCATCCGACTCGACGTGCGAATGCCCCGTACATGGCTGCTAGTGCCCATTTGTAGGCTTTTTCTGCTGGGTTGTAATGGTCGGGGTCTTGTAGTTTGCGACGTACTTCGAAGGCGGATTCTACCCATTTGAATGGATACGTACCGTCATCACGGTAAACGATGGCTTCGACAATTCGCCCGTGACGGCTACCAGCAACCAATGCTGCTTCAGGTGACCAGTACCACCCATCCACGCGGCCAGGCCAGGTGAGGCCACCATTCTCCCCACGGCAGAAAAGGGGGTAAGGTGGTTCGGGCAGTCCGGCAGCCCGCGATTTGCTTCCGTTATCATTGCTGCCAGAATCAAAGAGTACATGATAGATTCCGAACCGAGCAATGTCGCCTGGTCCTTTGATAGATGCCGGATCAACACGTTCCCACCTCCCATTGTCGAGTCTCGGGAGCTGAGCCATAGCGTGGAGGTATGCACTGTTCTTATCAAGTGTCCATACCGGTCCATTGTATTCTCCGCATTGCCATGCCTGGAACCGTCCGCCTGCGTAGGCAGCTCTTATCGCGTATGCGACCCATGACGGGATATCATCGGGCGAATGGAATTTATGCATACCGTGATCACGGAGAGCGTAAGCAGCCAGTGCGCCCGGCCCGTGCCATGCATGAATACGGAAACCACCGTTATAAGCAGCCCTGCGGATATGCTCAGCAAGTTCAGGCAAAAGCGCAAGCTCGGTCGCCATGTAATCCTCCACTTCTGCTATCTCAGCAAGAGTGAAGCTACCACGCCCAGACTTACCGGAAGCAATGCAAGTGCGATTCTCATCACTACCCACATTATACTTCTCAAGCGCAGTTGTATATCTACTATGAAAAAACCCAAAAATATCATACAGAGTAGCTGAAACGCCGTCTTTACTGACAGTGAATATCTTATGCGGGACATGAGATACCCGGTATCCTTCCCATCGCACTTTCCCAGTGGCCTTGAGTACCGCGAGGAACCTCATTGGCAGGTCCCTCAGGAACTGGTTGAAGTCGTATTCTCCGCCGTATATTACGTGGAATGCGTCGGGGTGGTCATTCTCGACAGCAAGCAGGAGGTCAAGCATTTCCTTAGTGGAAATCCACGGTCGGGCTGGGGTAGCGCGGAGTATTGTTCCTGGGATAGAGCATCCAAACAGCATGGTGCGCTGTGGTCCAACCTCAATATCACCATCCTTTCCGGCGATGAAATAGTTGTATCCTTCACTGTCCCATCCAATGAATGGCCTCTCTTCGTCAATCAATTCCTGGTATTGCCTCTGGACCTTGCGGGCATGCTCACGGTTCCGGTAATACCGGCCCTTGGACGCTTCCCGGTCACGGGCAATAGCCGCCTCAGAAACCCTAGGCATTAAACATTCCCCAGAACGGCCCTTCATCAAAGTCGTCTTTGTAGGCAATGCCGTGCGGATGGTAGGTTGACCACACGAGCACCAACGGGGGCACCTCATGCTTAGCATGCTTGTCGGTTTTGATGACTACTAGGTTGTTAACGTAGCTTTCGGCAGTGTGGCGTTTGCGTGACCAGGTTTCACCTTCTGGTGATTCTAGCCACTTGATAATCTTATTCGTCTTGGTCATCTGACGTTCCGTCGGCATTGAAAGAAATACCAAGGAACCACATGCATCCATCCACCCCGTTTTGATTAAAGCATCGCGGGTAAATGCACGGGTACTCTACTAGCGGCGTTTCACATTCTACTTGATAACTCATATCCCATTGCCTCTCGCCACCCTTCCCAGTCAAACGCCCCCGAGTCCGCCCACCCCATGTAGGAGTAGAACTCGTCTCGGATAGCCCCAACGTCGTCCTGGGTTAGCCCCATGGCTTCGTATTCGTCTTTAGTGTGGGTGAACCCTGCTTCAAAGAGGGTTTCAGCGTAATCGGATTCCTCGTTACTGAGATAGTCAGCCCCGGGAAGGTTGTCAAAAACCTCCTGGAACTGACTATCCCAGTCATCGTAGGCCATTACCCCGATACGGGGTTAAGGGCCTAGAACGGAGGCTCTTCGGCGTACGGAGGCTCTTCGATATCGGGAACTAGAGAATCCTGCCTCTCGTCATTATCAGTCGCGACCACGGTCGGAACCGTCCGCGACGCCAGCCGCGCGAGCTTCAGAACCGCCTGCCCCTCACCCAGGTCGGTTGCCTGGATAAGCGCCGTCATGGACTTGCCACCACCGAAGAAACCGCGTGACCAGAACGTGTACAGCTTCGCGGTCAGGTACGCGGCGGACGTGTTGAAGCTGAACCGCTCACCGATTTCGGGGAGTCGCATGAGCCGCTGGTTCTTTCCCGCCAGGCTGATTCGCTCGGCTGTGATCATGACGTAGAATTTCTTGCCATCGGAGGTGACGTACGGGGTATCGAAATCGGACTGCCCCCGCGAGTACTTCACCTGAAGCTCGTGGAGCTTGAGTTCGCATCCTGCGAGGTGCTGAGCGTTCAGCGGGGGGGCCATGTCGGCATCCCAGATGTCATCTTCGGTTTCCGCGTTCCAGATTCCGGAGAGCTGGTCTCCGGTGAAGCTGTCGTTTGCCTCAGCCGCTGTGGCGTTGTTGGCCATTGACGCTATCATCCGCTGGTAAGGGAGGATTTCGCTTGCGGTCCCCTGGACTTCGGTCACGGAATTGTCACGACGGGATTGCCTTGCAGGTGCCATTTGTGATATCCTTTTCGTGGAATGGTTTTGCCCCGGTTCGGGGATGGTGATCTCACTTTAGCACACTCTGAGAATGGTCACCATCCCCGACCCATCACAATCGGATAACGGTATTGAATTGAACAACTCAGAGCGATTCAACGACCATTACCAGCGTCAGTTCCGGAACGCGCCGACAACGATGGTGCCACGCTCCGCACCATTCCCGCAAGGGGAGGTAAACCCTTCCCGCCCGCAAGCTGTGCAAGTCCCTGACATTGAGCAGGTACCCGCTAGGTACATCGCACTCGCGCTCACCAGGTTGCATGAGCAGCTCGGTAACCTCGCGACGATGATCAAAGACCATTCACGGCTGGTAGACAACTATCAGCCGCAAATGCCGTTGTCGGGGGAATCAGAGCTGACTTTTTCGCTGCAACCCCAGTGGGAAGGCAGCGAGATAATCGAGTCAATCATCATTACCGGCCCGCCCGCTGGCGTGTTCACCTTGCAGCTGGGTGACAGGGTGTGGCCGCTGGTAATGCCCGCTGCCGGTATCCTGCCAATCACGAATATCGCCTTGCTGCTGAACCGTGACGATAACCGGATACTGACCGCTACCGCACCTGGTAACTATTCCCTTGAATTGATGGGTCATTACACGTGAGCGAATCCTCTGAACTCACGCAGGCAGCCGCAACCGGCGCAGCCGCCGCAGTCGCCGCTGTTGCCGACGACCAGGCAGAAGAAGCCCGCGTCGAACAGGTAGCCGCCGAAGCAACAGTAGCAGCATCACAGGCGGAAGACGCGGCAGAAGCGGCAGCGCAAGCCTCTGAGATTGCTGCTGTCACCGTTGAGGCCGCCACAGTCGCATCAGAGCAAGCGAGTGCCGCTGTTGAGGCAGCATCGCAGGCGGAAAGCGCTGCTTATGATGCTCGCGCGGATATCGATCAGGCGCGTAGCGAGTTCAATACCGGTCTTGCTGAGCTGAAAAACATGCTGACTAGCCTCCAGAAGCCTCCAGAGGCGCAACCTGCGGAAGTGACTGTATCAGATGATGCCTCCTCAGTCAGGCGACCAGAATCCGGAAGTACCCCTCCAGGTGGAGATAGGGTACGGCGACACAAGTTCGGCGGACACGCAAGCCGATAACCTCGCAGATCTCGACTTCGAACCAGACGCGAGCGCGCTAGAGGACATGCAACTGGCCGCTGATCCTAGCACCCTGCCAGACGATAAACCGGCTACCAGGACTCGCGCAAGGCAAGCGGATGATAGTCCGCGTAACGCCAGTTCCCGCCCGCCGTCACTTGATGAGTGGGTTAAGTTCTTTAACAACGTGGTACTCAAGTCCGCTGCTAGCTGGTATATCGATTATGCTTTCCGGGGCATTGATGAAGACATGCTGTCCGAACGGGAAGTGGACCGGATAGCGCTCTCTGATGACGAACGTAAGATGATCGCGGTTCCGTTCGCGGAGTTGTCGAATAAGTCGAAGATCATGCGTAAGCACGGTCGGGTTATCGTGTCGTCGGGCGATGCGATTCAGGCAACTATTGTACTGGGCGCGTGGGCTAGGCGAGTAAACCGGATCGCAGCGAAGTATCGTAAGCAGCCAGTGAAAGTTAATGACATGCGGGTGAACGGGAGTAACCATAATGGGAGTAGCGGACAGAGTTCGCCGCAGGCAACTCAGCAAGCCACAGGTACTAACGGAGGGTTCTTCCCACCCTGGTACAGCGGTCCAGTCTATCCCGGTTCCGGCTGAATACGCAGCAATCGTACGACTCCGCACGCTCGGGACGTTCATCGGCCGTAACCCTGATCAGGGGGTAGGTCCGATTAAGGGTGAGCTTGCCCGGTTCCTTTTCACCACTGTTCTAGACGAGATCTCGGAGGAACTGACTGAGATCGCTGATGAAGAACAGATTGCATTGTTCATGCGGTACATGGGTGATGTCATCGCATGGGTTGGCCACGGTGATGATAGCCTGTTGCCGGACATGGTGCGAACTGTCCTTTACGAGACATTGGATTCTCCGAGCGTGATAGTGAGGGGTGAGATTGAGCACCCTGGAACTGTCACGGCTGATAGCTGAACCGGGAGAACGCGCTATTACCCTGGGAACGTCGCGGACGGGTAAGTCATCGTTCATGGACTGGGGAATGCGTGAAATACAAGTCCACCGTCCCACTGCTATGCAGATTGTTGTGGACACTAAGCCTAGGTTCCGTGCGGAGAAGATACGCGGTCCATTCTCCTACAAGAACCGCTCGGATGCCTCTAAGTTGTACGTGTCGTGGCAGAAGGGGCCGGTTATCCCGAATAGCGTGTTGTTCCCGTTGTGGGATGATAAGCCTTTCAAGGGGTTGTGGAATGATGACAACCCATCTGAGATCGCTATCATGCAATCGGGCGACTCTGCTGACTGGAAACGCATGCTGCAAGTCCTGAAAGCGTTCACGGACGCGCAGATCAAAGGTCGTGAACGGCGTATCGTCGTTGATGAGGCCCTAGACTTTTACTCGCGTAACACGTTCGGGATTGACTCGAAAAACGATATCTTCTACCGCATGGCTCGAGCGGGCGGAGAACGCGCAATCGGCATCGAAATGGGCGCGCACCGTGTCCACGGCCTACCCCCGCTGATTCTGAACATGGCGTCGCGGGTAACGTTGTTCCATATGGCATCCGATAATGACCTGAAGCACCTAAGGGACTCGGTTGGGATTAAGGATGTTGAGTCACCTAAGGGCGGGTACGTTTTCCGGCAGTGGTATAAGAAGCCGGGCGGGGAATTGTCTGAGCCGGTTACCGGAAGGTGCTCGTATCCGCAGGAATACCTAGACCAGCTAGCTACAACGTAGGGAAGGGTTAATGAGCCTGGCTAAGCTTGACCAGCCAATCGTGTTCGCGGTAGCGATCACGTTCACGGTCATCGGCATGACATCACTACTCGGATGGCTATTCACTAGCCTCAAATGGACTGGGCCTCTGGGCCTAGTTAAGGGAGGAGTTGTACAGTGAAGCTTAAGCATTGGGTGTTCCTTACCCTTATCGCTGTCGGCGGATTGTACTTCTGGCACACGTACCGTTCACACGGTGGCGTGGCAGGGTTCAAATCTGGTATCGGAATCAGCTAGAAAGGCTTAGTTAGTTGACTACCCCGAATATTCAAGTCGGTTCACTCTACGGACTGCCAGGGTTCACGGAGCGTTTCGAGCAATTCGAGAACCTTAACGGAGTCCTCACCACGGTATCCGCTGCCGCTAACGTTATCGGCGCTACTACCCCGTTTAACCCTCCCGCATCATTCCAGAAGACAGACATTGTCTTCTGGTGGGAACTCGAAACGTTCATCACAGAAGCCATGGCATTCACAGCAGGCGGTATCACCTTCAGTGCAGAAGCACCGTATAACAAGATTCAGGGCTTGCGACTGAAGTTGCAAGGCCAGTATTCCCCGATTGAGGTTGAATCGGGTTTCGACGCTGCGTTCATGCAAATGTACCGTCCGATGCGCGGCAGGGGGCAGCGCAACGGGCAAGACCTGATGAACGCCAACGTTCCCCTCGCCGCCGGGTACCCGAACTCTCTCATGCCGCAAGCCAACCTCGCAGGATCACCCGCCGGAACCGGCGCGGTAGGCGGGCAGGGAGCTGCGGCTACCGGTGTCATCACCACGCCATTGGCGCTGACGAACTACCCGTTCACCCTGGAACTCCCCGCTGGGATTTTCCTGGACGAATACTGGGATCTCGCCATGGACGGAGCGCTCCTCCCCAACGCTGCCGGGGTGGTGGCACCATCGGCGGCGTTCGTGTCACCTCAGTACATGGGTGGCGGGGAACGGGTAATCGTACCGCAGTTCTCCGTAGCACCACTAGCGGGGGCGAACTTTGATCAGTTCCCCGCTGGCATTACTGCGGCGCTCACTATCACTGCGGGCAGTGTGAACGATTCGCTGTTGCTGAATGCACGGCGGGTGGGTGTGTTTGCGTCGGCTAACCCGGCTGAGTTGCCTCCGGTGTTCAACTGGCAGTACAGGCGCGCTAGTCGTAGGGTGCCTATTGGCGCAGTGACCAAGGTGGATATTCCTATCACGGAATACGGTCAGGTGCTATCCACTTATGTGCGGATCTTTGACCCGACGACGGCTCAGGGTTCGTATTACAATGTCGCGAACATCACCAAGGCACAGGTGCTGTACGGTTCGAACCTTCCCAGGTTCGATGACGATGTTCCGACGATGCAGAACAGGTGGATCGAACAGCACGGGTTCCTCCCACCTCAGGGTACTGTGGCTTGGGACATGGCTGCTACCGGGTACAACGACAATCTGTCGAATGCTCGAGCGCTGAACACGCTGACGAACGCGAACACGAAGATTCACCTGGAAATGAGCGTTGCCCCAGGGGCGAACGCTTACGCGGTTATCGGTACCGAACTCCTCGTGCCAGTCGCCGTACAGTAACAAGGACGGTGGAAAAGTGCTTGGTTACGAGTCTCAGGTAGTCAACGGGCAACTTGTCAATGTTGCCCCCCACGCCGGGTATGACCCGATCATATTCGGCCCATCCTATACAGGTCCGGCAATGTGGCCCAGGCAGGGTGCTTGGACGATTCCGCCGGTAATGCCATCGGGAGCACTGCAACAGTCAATGAGTCCCCCTGCCTACGGGTACAACTCGACACCGATCCCGACCGCTTCTAGCGAGTCGGGTAGCCCGTTCCATCCGACTAAGTCTCCGTTGTGGATGGCGTTGCTATTCCTTGCGGCGGGGATTCTCATGCTTCAGTACATTCACTACAAGTAAGGACATGAACCGTGGCAACAGCTAAAGACAGGCTGCCTTCCGCTGAGGTAGATGACCGTGGCGGCGTCATGAATCACGATACTGGTAAATATGACCCGCGAACCGAGGTTCCTCCAGGTCTTACTTACGGCGACCTGGACTCCCTGATTGAAGAGCGCATGCAAGCCAGGGACCTGGAGCACCAGCGGGAACTAGAGGCATTGCAAGCACGGGTACCCTCAGATACGGTACCCTTGCACGGTGCCGGACCTGGATTGTCTAAGCGGCGTTCCTGGTCTCTCGCCGAGCAGGAGGCCGCGTACCGTGGTGAGCTGCCTGAAGAGTATTACGTGTGACCGATGAATCCTGTTGGCATCCTGGTGGCTATCCTTGGTGTCGCGATCGTGATCGTGGGCATTAAGGGCAGTCAGCATCGGGTAGTGGCTGCGTTGACGAATCAGCCGTTGAAGGTGTCATGACACGTGCGCAGAGTACGATCATCTGGCTTGGCCTGATCCTGATCGTGCTCAATCTCGCGGTCAAGTGGAAGGATGTCAAGGCAGTGATATTCGGCGGGCAGGTCGCCTCCACTACCGCATCGCTGGTGTCTAAGACGGTTCCGGTAGCCAAACCGGTTGGCACTCCTGTCGCTACTCCTGCTAACGTCGCGGTTACGGTGACATGATGGCTAAGCAACCGGTTCAGCAAGGGCATGATGTTGTCTCGACTACTATCGTGTCGGTTATCGGGATTGCCGTGTTCGCGGTGCTCGCGGGTGTTAACGATGACATGGGCACCGTGATGACTGTGATCATGTGGGGGATCGTGCTTGGATGGTTCCTGCTTAACGTGGATGCGTTCAATAAGATTCTCGGCCCGCTAGCTCCCAGTGAATCAGGACTACATAAGGCAGCATGAAACATGGATAACCTCTGGAAAGTAGTCACCCTAATATTCCTCGGCGCGATCTTCGTCGCCGTACTCACTCACGCAACCGGATTCAGCAAGGCGTCTGGCAGCCTGTTTTCCGGTGTTAACGGACTGGCCACTACCCTTGAAGCTGGAAACATCAAGGGCGGCATGTAATGACCGGAAGGCTAAACGATACCGGTTTCGATGACACCGGGCAGACTGCCTATTCTGGTTACGCTGTAGCGTTGCACACTGCCCCCGCTGGAATGCGGGTATTCAACGGGTCTGAGTACCGTAAGCCGAATCGTCAGGCACCTGAGTCTGATGTTGACGCATACCCGTACCTTATCCGCCGTTATACCAACATGGGGTACACCGAACTTCAGTTGAATAACGGCATGCGTGACCGTATTCTAACTGGATACCGGTATGCATACCCGGGTTCAGGGTTTATGTACACAGTCCAGCCGATCATTCCCGGGCAAATGCGCGACAACGCCGCAGGATGGCATCGACGTGGCCCGTCGCCGTACAACGTCTCGGACTTGTATACCAACGGTCCGGGGGCGCAACCGGCGCATCCTGGTGGTCCTGGTAAGATCGCTGCTCCGTTGTTCATTAACCCGATGACAGGATAGGTTCCATGCCTGATGTTCCAGCCTCTGACCGGGCAACACCCGCAGCAAACGAGCGCGTCCCCAAAAAAGGCTTGCTTACCGGGAAATACAAGTGGTACGTCATCGGCGGACTCGCAGTCGTCGCGGTTCTCGTGTTCGCGTTCGTCAGGAAATCCAACGCCAACGCGGGCAGTTCATCGGGTAGCGGTGCGACGACACTGGACCCTAGCACGCAGGCAGCATTGCAGAACGCCTTGCAAGCTCAGGGTGCTGCTTATTCTTCTGGTCAGGTGACCGGTCCTCAGGGTTCGCCTGGCCCGCAGGGACCGGCTGGTCCGGCTGGTCCTTCTGGTCCGGCGGGTAAGTCGGGTGGTGGTGGTACGGTAACGGTTCCTAAGGTAATCGGGATGACTGCTACTGCTGCTAAGGTGCGCTTGGCTGCCTCTGGGCTTATCGCGGGCAGTGAGGGGAAGAACGGTGGCGGGCAGAAGGTGAATTCGCAGACACCCGGTGCGGGGGCTAAGGTGGCTATCGGCTCTACGGTGAACCTCGGGCTGGTGGGTGGTAATCCTAAGGTTCCCGCGTCTGCGGCGAACATGTCGAGTGTGACTGTGAAACCTGGTCAGTCGTTTAACAGTATCGCGGCAGCGCATAACGTGCCGGTTGCGACACTGCATTCGGTTAACAAGACTGTGGTGGGTAATAACCCTGGATCGGTTACGCCTGGAATGAGGCTGAATGTGCCATGATGTCAATGTCTGCTGATTTCAAAAAGGGATTCCTGGTCGCGCTGGGTGTCATGGGCGCGTTGCTAGTGGTCGGTTTGATCAGTAAGCTGATCTAAGTTGCCCCACTTCATAGAGAACCGCGCCACGGAAATCGTGATCGGTTTCATTGTTATCATAGTAGGGTGTTTCCTGCTTTATGATGCGTATGACCGGAGGGGCAAGCGTATGATGTGGCCATTGTCGGGACTCGCACCATGGTTATCGTCGTGGTGGAAACGATAACAGCGATTGCCGCTGTGGTAGCAGCGTTCATTGGCTGGAAAAACCATGACAAGATATCCGAAGTGAAAGTCAGCGTTGACGGACGACTTGATAGCGCGCTAACAGAAATAGCAGAGTTGAAAAAGGCTGTGTCATTTGAGAAGACACAACCAGCCGAAGGAACCGAGTAATGCCACCTCCTACCCCCCCATCAAACGCGCTGCCATTCTTGACTCAAGCATCGCAGGCAACCGGCATCCCGCTGCCAGTAGTAGAAGCACAGAACTACACAGAATCCGCCTATGGCGCGAATCAAGGACCGTCGTCAGCAGGCGCGCTTGGACCGTGGCAGTTCGAACCGGGTACGTTCACGGGTCTCGGGTTTCCGGCAGGGCAGGAAACTGACTGGACGGTTTCCACGCAGGCGTATATCAAGTACATGGATCAGTTGCTACAGCAAGAAGGCGGGAACCTATTCAAGGCACTCGCCGCGTATAACGCAGGACCCGGTAACCTGCAAGCAGGAACGGGGTACGCTGCCACTATTGAGAACATGGCTGGTGTCCCGCAAACTACCCAGGTGACACCCGGTAACCCGTCATCAGTCAGCGTCGCCACAGGTGCCCCCGCTAATACCTCTGGAGCATTCGGAATACCCGGGCTGCCGTCGGTTCTTGATCCGAATACGTGGATACAAGATCTTGCTAAGGCGTTGTTCGGGTCGCTCGGGGTGCCGGACCTGAAAGACATCTTGCAGCGTACTGGGCTTATCCTGCTGGGGGCTGGTCTTATATACGTGGGTATCCTGATCATGGCTAAGGATTTCGCAGGCGGGTCATCGCCGAAACCAGCGTCTGCTACTCCGAGTGTTCCTGACAGTGAGAGCGGTCCTGTTAACCGTCCAGCTAAGATACCGGCTGGTCCAGGGTTGCCTGCCGCTGCTACGGAGACCGGGGCTGGTTCTGCTATTGAGGCAGCGGCGATAGCGTTATGACAGGATATGTCAATCCAATCGGACCAGGGTTGCAACCTGCCCGGGTTGACATGGGCGTAGACTACACCGGTTCCGGACCATTGTACGCATTGGGTGACGGGCAGATTGTTAACGTCAATAACTCGGGCTGGCCCGGCGGACGGTTCATCGGGTTGAAACTCGACAACGGTCAGTACGTTTACTACGCGGAAAACGTTATACCGCACGTTACCGTAGGCCAGCGAGTTAACGCCGGTCAACTGGTGGCAACTGCTATTGGAACCTATCCGTTTACCGAGGTTGGGTGGGCAGCGCCTCCGGGAACCGGGCAGACATCCGCTGCGGCTGCCGGACAGTCTAAACTCGGCGAGTCTCAGGGTGATCCTGGTAAGTACCCGACTGGCTTCGGTGTGTCAATGTCGCAGTTGATTGCGTCGTTGGGTGGTCCGGCTGGGATTGTTTCCGGTCCAGTGCAGGGGACAGTTCCGGCTACTCCGTCGTCGGGTGGTGGGGCAGGAACTGCGTTGGTGTCTGCGGCGGGGAGTGCACCGGTTGGGTGCTTGTTTACGTTGCTGGGGTTCGGGATGGTGTTGCGTTGTGCCGTATTCTGTAAAACCCAATGGGGACGGTACATTCCGGGTAGTAAACGCGCTAACCGGGAAAGTGCACGCTAAGCGTACTAGTAAAAGCAGGGCAGAGAGGCAAGTGAGGCTAATGGAAGCATACGACGCTAACCCGGGATGGCGTGGGCGACGTGCTAGGCGGAGTTCGTTATGCCGCAGGTAACTGTAGGTCCGTCGTCTAACTCGCGTACGGCAACGATGCTATTGCAGGGCACTGCTGACGATAACACTCCAGGTGCTGATAACATCCTGGTTTACAACACTGACGAGACTAACCCGGTATTCTTGTCTGACTCTAACTCGTTTGACCCTAGCAACCCTGATGATTGTGTTCCGTTGCCCCCTCTGTCGGGCATAACTTATGACGGAACTACCAACGTTTACGCTCGCTGTGCGGGTAACATCTCTGTTGTCGTGAACGTGGTACCCGGTGCGAGCTCTTTTTTTCAGCCAGCCATCATTAACGGCTCACAGCTAATCGACGTTAACCAGTTGTTCTATGATGGCACGCCTGCCTTGGGTAACCTAGTTGACGCAATCGTAACTGGCACTGCTGAACTACGGGACATTTTCGGTAACCTCGCGCTGCCTGGTATCAGCGCTGAACTGAACTCAGCGTCGGTACCGACTGTTGCGGTTCAGATGTTTCAAGGCGGATTGAATTTCTACACGTGGAACGGTGTCGACTGGGCGATAGCCGGCGCTGTTACAGCGGATGCGGGTACAGGGAAGATACTGTTCGACGCTGTCAACGGAATGATATTCAGCGGAGACATTCAAGAAATAGGCACGATATACGCTGACAACTGGAATGCTATCACCGTATTCTCTCCTGGATTCTCGGCAGGTGCCCCGATTCCCCAGTACGCGCTAGAACCGACTGGGGTGGCCGCTAAAGCTAACATTCGGCTACGTGGTCAGATACTATTGACTGGCGCCACTGCCGTTGACGCCCCAATGTTCGCGTTGCCGTTTGCTTTCGGGCGTAACCAGGATTATTACGTGCCAAACAACCTATCTGGCGCTGCGGCTGGACAAAGGATAGTGAGGGTGGCTTCTAGCGGTAACGTTCGCTGCGAAGCGGCTGGGTCTAATAATAACTTCTTGATAATGGACGGTATCGTAGCACCGATGTCATAAAAAGAGAGGCTAACTGTGAACGTAAGATCGATGCTCAGGGCTCGCGCTAAAGCACTGTGCGGCTTTATTATCCTGCTGGTGTGCGCGCTTATCCTGTACATTCCGCTGGTCACGGTAATTATCGTGATCATCGCTATCATGGTTGTGTCGTCGTTTGCGGCGGAACCGGTAGCTACTCGCGTTAACGAGGTGGCATCTAGCGTGACATCATGGTACCTGGAGACAATGGCTAAGGCGACGATACGGAGATCGTTTAAGAGAGGCAGCATGGGATGATACAACCGGTTAACAGCCCGCACGTCACCGTATGGGGATGGTTCTGGCTAACATGGATGTTCACTGGTCTGGGCGTTGAATTGTTCTGGGTATTCGTCAAGACCGCGAACACGCTCAGCTATCAGATATGGGGTGAAGAGAAAATAGACCTAGCCCACCCCTTGGATTTCGCAGAATGGTCACCGCTACACTGGGCAATAGCCCTATCATTGTGGCTGTTCTTCGCATGGCTTTCCGTCCACTTCCCATTCGGATACCTCCGGTAGAAGGGTTATGATCATGGCAAGGATCGCAAGCACGATCATCGCAGCACTCACAGTCGCCGCATCATCAGTCGAACATCTCACTATCCATTCTGGTTCGTCAGCGTGGACGCAGTTCGGAACCGGCATCGCTGGTATCATCGCCATCCTGGTTGCTGAGATTCGCAAGGCGACAGCATGAGCATCGTAGTCGTGGCTGATGTCACCCATGCCAACCTCGCGCACGCACCCACTGGCATGCAGCTCGCACTGTACGCAACTGGATCAGGTGGCATTGCGGCTACCGCTGCCGAGCGGGCGGCGCACCCTGATGCCATCCTGATCGACCAGACCCCGGCATCGGGGGCATGGGATGAACTCGCCGATGTCGACGACTATGAGAGGGGGGCGGTTACGCTCGCGGAGCTGCCTGGTCGGGCGCGTGCTCGCATGGCGGCGTTCAAGGCTGTTAAGCGGCCCGGTCAGCGGATGCCGCTGGTGTACATGTCCATGTCGAACGTCACTGCCGTGGTCAACGCGCTCGTTAAGGGGGGCGTGACATCGGGGGTGGGGTTGTGGGTGGCTGACTGGAACTGGACGCAGGCAGAAGCGATCAGCAGGGTGGTTGCTGCGGCTGGTCCGTTCCCGATCACTGGGGTGCAGTACCACAACGCTGGAACGTATGACCTGTCGGTGTTCTCTGGTACGTGGCTCACGAACAGGTCTAAGAGGCCAGTGCCGGTTACGGTGAAGCCGCATGTGCCTCCCGGTCAGTGGCTTGACGCGCATGCGTGGACGTGGCGGACGGCGTCTATCGCGGGTGTCGGCTTGGATCACAAGGATCACGTGTGGAACTATGATCCTGGGAAGGGTACGTGGTCTCGTCAGTCGTGACCTGTTCGTTACCTAGTCTCCCGTGCCCTCGTTTGGTCGAGTTAGCCTCTCCTCCCAGCGGGGGCACGGGTCTGTTACCAGATTGTTACTTTACCTGTGACCGTGGATGACGTAAAGTAGTAAGTAGGACAACAGAGAGGCTGAACCGAATGTCCGCAGTAATCCGCCCGCACGAGTCCATCAAGGGCTGGAACGTCATCTACGTGCCGGAAAACCCCCAGAACCACATCGGGATCATCGCCCACTTCGATGAGTTCGACGACACGTACATCCTCGTCATGACGTGGCCGCACCCCGCCCCGTCCAGTAATGACCCGATGCAGGTCACCGTAGCGCACCTCACCTTTGAGGGTGCTAAGGATCTCGCGCGGAAGTTCGCGCAACTGGAATGGCGGCCGTTCTGATGAACGCCTACCAAGAGGCGGCAGAGGAGTACGCAGAAGCGGATGCCGCTTTCGTAAAAGCTAGTAAAGCTCTGGCGAATGCTGAGCAGCGTCTGTACGATGCTGCGGCTAACCTCGCGCGATACGAGTCGCGTCCCGGTATCCCCCTCCCTGAATACCGGCCATCCACTACGGATACTTGGTAGTCATGGCGAAGATGACGATTGGTGCGCTTCTGTGGCGGTTCGCCACGGGGGCGCACCTAGACGGAAAAGTCCGATGTAACCTCCGAACTGGCAGGGTGCTACCCCATTATTCTGACTGGTGGTGGAACAGGTGGGGACGCGGTAAGCGAGCTACTGCCCGGCATGCCACCTTGGTTATCAGTAGTCTCGCGGGGTGGGGGCTGGTTACCGAGTGGTTTACCACGGTGATCCTGCTCGCGTTCGCTGGTGGCATTATCGCGGTGCATGGCGGGCGGAAACTCTGCGAGGCTGTATGGAGTGGTCGTGAGAGGGTGGCGCGCGTGCTGCCGTCTGAGCGGGCGGTAGCAGCCCTGTCGAGTCCGCTGGACGGGGACCTGGTGGAGGATGCCCTATCGGATGCGATGGATACCGTGTCGGAAGATAACGTGGCGGATGCGCTTGCTCCGTTGCAGCTACAGCAGGGGAAGAGGACACGGAAATGATGGAGATAGGACTGTCTAAGGATGATATCATCCTGAGACTATCAAACCTCGGGCTTATAACCCGAGAAATCGATATCATCATTCACCACGCTATGATGCAAGGATCGTACCGCGATGAATCATTCGCTATCGCTATCGACCGTGCTGGTAAATGGCACATGTATACAGAGAGCATGAAATGATGCTTAACGGGGAAGAAATCGACATGACCGAAGACGAAGACAAGTCCATCCCCTACACCCTCACCCCACTCGGCGAAGAATCAATCTCAGGAGACTAACATGGGAATCTTCTCACGTCGCATCACAGGATGGGACGAAAACTCCTCATGGTGCGAAACTCCAGAACCAACTGGCGGATGCACCTACCACGGTAAGGACATAAAACGATCAAGGCTGATTACCGGTGCTCGGATCATGCGGCAGTCCAGCAAGCCGAGCGTTCAAGGGTTCCTTTGGAGGAACCGCGAGTCAAAGGGACCGGGACGCTGAGATGGGCGGTATCACGGTCCTGCAAGCACGCGCCCGTATCCTCGCTGCCGTGCTAGCGCATCCAGGGCTGCGTATCTCTCAGATCATGGAGATGACCGGGGTGGGGTATATCGACGTGCATGAGGCTATCCGCGCTGGCGTGGTGGTCGCGGATAAGCCTCGCTCGGTGGCTAGGTACAGTGCGGGAGAGGGGGTGAAGCAGTGAGGCGGGTGCGGCGCGCGCTGCGTGCCGTGTGCGGGACCTGCAACGGCGGCGATCACGCTAATTGTCGCGACCGCAAGTGCAGTTGCTGCGGCGGCCATCGGACTTGTCGTCGGCTACTGGCTTTACTACAAGTACCATCCGTGATAAACTCAAGGTAACAACAAGCAGAGAGGCAAGAAAATGCCGGTTAACGTCAAGGCCATGCTCGCCGAGTACTTCGACATGAACGATGACGAGTTCGCCGCCGAGTGGGCGAAGCTGACCACGCGGGACAAGCTCGACTTGACTAAGGCGATTAAGGGGCCGATGACCTACTAGCCCGCCAGACACTCCGAACGCGAATAATATGAGGAGATAGTAGACCATGAGTCGTAAGCATAATACCAAGCATAATCGCGGTAAGTCCAACTACCCGAAACGCAAAAACAATGGTTATGACCGTTACGGAAGTTACGCGCAGGGGGAGCAGAAAACAGCCGATAATATCGCTGGTCGCGTTTCATGGCATAGGGATCACTAACCCTCCTCTCCGGCCGCCGCCCTCCCCACTCGGAGGGTGGCGGCCGTTTCGCATTCCCAATAACCAATACGAGGAACCAATACGGAGAGTGAACTCCACCATCAATACGGAGAGTAATGGTCTCGAGAATAGACAGGAGAATGGCGAGCAATAGACAGTGAAGAGCAACGCAATAGACAATCAAATGGCGAATACGGAGAGCAATGGTCACGAGAATGGCA
>Ga0157370_10002825_pt1 | contig 20752 bp, 18 predicted proteins | sample C35metaG_FD_113463 | JGI IMG/M metagenome (GOLD analysis project Ga0157370, IMG submission 113463) | Corn rhizosphere microbial communities from Kellogg Biological Station, Michigan, USA - C3-5 metaG | ecosystem: Host-associated > Plants > Roots > Rhizosphere > Soil | place: USA: Michigan...
ATGGTTGTCGGCGGTCGCTTCGACGCCAGGCGTGGGCGGCACAGTCTGGAACACCACCGTGCCCGGATACTTCAGCGGGTTCTTGGGATGCGGGCGGTCGGCATACGCCGACGGTGCCGCCAGCGCGATGAGTGCGACGGCGGCCACACCGAGCCCTGCTGCAGTGAGAATCCGCCTCATAGCACCGGTCCCGATGATGACCCGACCGGCTCGAGTGCTGGCTCCTCCACCTTCCTGCGTCGGTGGCCGAGTAGCAGCGCGATCACGGTCAGCAGAAGCACCAATCCGGCCGTGGCGCCAAAGGTGAGGTAGATCGCCGACGTGTGCGGCCGCGGCGTCGTGGTGGTCCCGCGGTCGGCGCCGATCAGCGCAGGTGCGCGTGGTGGCGCGTTGAAGTCGAATGCGGTGAGGATGTTGTTCGCCTGCGCATCGCGCGTCGACAGCGGCGCAACCGACCAGTTGTACTCGATGAACTTCAGCACTGATGTGAAGTCGAGTTGGGTGCTGTCGACGAAATCCTTTTTGGCGTACGGGCCGACGGCCAGTGCAGGCACGCGGAAGCCGTAGCCGTACTTGTCGACCTGCGGCGGCTTGACATGGTCGTAGTAGCCGCCCCAATCGTCGTACGTCCACAAGAACGCCGAGCTGCTCCAGTCGGTGCTGCGCATCAGGCTGGACAGCAGGCCCCGCACCAGCGTCTCGCCGGACTGCACCCGGCCGGGCGGGTGCTCGCTGTCACCCGATGGTTCGATGTACGCGACCGCAGGCAGGGTGCCGGCTGCGGCGTCCTTGTAGTACTGGCTCAGGTCGACGATGTGCGACATGAGTTCGGGGCTGTCGAGGTAGCGCGCGTAGCCGAGCAGCGGAACCCAGATCAGCTGCGCCTGGTCGTTGGCGGCCGGTGTGCGGAAGTTGATTGCCGGGTTGTAGTTCTCGACGTAGAACTTCCACGAAACGCCGGCCGCTTCGAGCCGGTCGAAAATCGTCGGCAGGTTGCCCCAACCGCCCGGCGGGATGTCCGTCGAGCCGATCGGAAAGCCGTTTGTGGCCGTGACCTCGAACATATGGTTCGGCGGGCTACCGTCTCGCGCCGACGAGAAGAAGTGGTCGAACAGCACGTAGTTGTCGGCGATGTTCCAGTAATACGGCAGGTCGCTTGCGTCGTAGTACGCCATCACCCCGGAGCCGTCCTCGCCCTCGGCGGTGTACATCGAGACGAAGCCGTCCATCTGGCCGTTGTCGTACTGCGCGTTGAAATCCTTGCCCGTGTGGTCGGGGTCGGTGTTGCCCTTGTCGGTGATGTGGAACGGCTTTATGCACGGCGTTGGCTTGCCCGGGTTCACCGGCATGCAGGTGTTCGGCGGAATCCCGTCGACACCGGGCCGGGTGCCGAAGTAGTTGTCGAACGTGTGGTTCTCCTGAGTCAGGAAGACCAAGTGCTGAATCGGTGTCTTCGGTGCATGGCCGGTATCGGCTGCCGCTGTGCCTTCAACGAGCACCGGCGCCGACGCAACCAATGCAATGCTGGCCAGCCAGCTCGCTGCCTTACGAACCCGTGATGGGCGCCTCATGCGTGACCTGCCCATGGCGTTACCTCGTAGATGACGATGACCGGGGTCTGGACGACGTCGCCCTGCGCGTCACGAACGCCGATCGATTCGGTATGGACGACGTGACCGTGATAGCGGCGCACCAGGTCGAGTTCGTGCTCGGCGAAGAACGGCGACCGCTGTGCCGAGTAGGCATCCCAGACGATGTACTGAATCTCAACGCTGCGAAGGGCGAGGTCGGGGTTGGTGATCGGTGTGTACGCCGGATTCCGGTGCAGCGGGTTACTACTTACCGACAAGCCGGACGCCGTGCGGTGGCCGTAAAACTCCAAGATGTTGGCCATTGACGGGCCGAGGGTCATCAGGTGGGCGCCCTGCGGAGTGTTGCTGTCGACCCACTCACCTGCTTCGCGGCCGCCAGGGACGCCGCCCGAGCCCGCGAGGAACGTCGTCGACCGGTGGGTGGTGATGCGTGACCACGACGGGACGAACAGGCTGATGACGACCGCTATGCAAGCGGCCGCTTTCAGCCACGGCCCGAACCTGCGCAGCACTTGAGGGAGGTCGACCTGTACGAGAGCCCGAGCGGCCAGCACGGCGACGGCCGGCGCGACTAAGAGGAGGTACTGGAAGCCCTTCACCGGCCACACCTCGAACGCGACTGCGGGCACGACGATCCAGCTGATCAACAGGGTTTCGCGCCACGATGCCCGCCGCCACAACGGAATCAGGCCGAGTTCGGCTATCGCCACGACGGCCCAGCCGAACATCGGTGGCAGCACCTCGATGTAGAACGACCAGGAGTGGTTGGCGCGGCGGAAGAGTTGCCATACGAGGTACGACTTGGCGACCGGGCCGTGCCCGCTCACCGCGATCGAGATCGGGTAAGCCGCGAAAACCAAGCCCATCACGACAAGGCCGGCGAGCGAGGCGATCAGTTTGCGCCGCAATTGCGGAGTGAGCGCGAAGAACGCGTAGATCGATCCGAGCAACACGATGCTCGTCTCTTTCGCGAGCAGGCTCAGGCCCATGCACCCGCTCGCCGCAATGAACCACATCAACCGTTGCGTTCGGGCATAGCGGGCCACCAGCAGCAACGTGATGGTGGTGAACAGCACCATCGGACCGTCGAGTAACACCTGCCGGGTGACGATCACGTGGTACGGCATGACGGCGAGAATCCAGGCGGCCACCAGGCCGACCTTCGAGTCGTACAGCTCGCGGCCGAGCAGGAAGACGACGAGCACGGTCGCGACACCAATGCCGGCCTCGACCAGCCTGCCGGGTACGTCGTTCTCGCCGTGCCGGTAGACCAGTGACAGCAGCGACTGCACGAGCAGTGGGTGTGCCCTGAAGATTGGGAACTCTGTGAAATGCGGGTTCCCCGCCAGTGACGCCGCTTGCCCGGCGTAGACGGCCTCGTCGCTGTTGTAGCCGAGCACGCCGATGTTGACGACGCGCAGCAGCGTGGCGACGCCCAGCGCAGACACCAGCCCGAGCGGCACGAGCAGCGAAGCAAGCACGCCGCGAGCGCGCTGCGCTGACGCCCTCTGGAGAACGAGACCGCGTAAGTCGATCTCTCGCTGGATGACCAACACGGCCGCCCTACCGAGGCTGAGACTTGCGACGTGGCCGGGTTGTGCCCGTGGGTACGAACGGCTCGGTTGCCGTCAGGTCAATGACGTGGTGCTCACCCGCCCCGTTACCATTGCTGCCGCGCTTGCCGTTGGTGCTAGCCGTGCCGTCGCTCGGGTGTTCTTCCGGTTCGACGATCGCCGTTGCGGCACGCCGCTCGGCGAGGATGCGCGAGATCTCGTCGGGCCAGCCGAAGTTGTCGGACGCGAGCCGCCGCACCTCGATCTTGTCGACGGCGCGCGCGAGCAGGTTGCGTTCCTTGATACGCAGCTTGTCGTAGTCGTCGCCGTCCAGTACCAACACCGGAGCGAAGTAGCGGAACGGCGGGAAGCCGTAGGCGTCGTCCGTATTGGCGATGAGTTCTTCGAGCGCGGTCGCTGAGTCGATCTCCTCGAGAGTGGGCGCTCCCCGTTCGATGATGAACAGGTCCCGTACCTGAACATCGCGGACGACGTCGCATGCGACGAGCCGGTCGACGGCGTGCTTCGGCGGCGGAACGACCATTTGCGTCAACGAGTTCATCGACATGATCGGCACGTTCATCGTTCCGAGCCGCATGCCCCACTGCCTGCCCTCCTTCGAGTGCAACCGGCTCTGCAGGCGGAGGCGCTGCCATTCGCGGCGCGACAACTCCCCGGGCTCGACGGCGCGCAGCGTGTGGTGGCTGATGGTGAGCGGCTTCGGGTAGCAGTATGCGTGGGCATCCGGGTCGAGGATCGTCATGTCGTCGGACAGGAAGCGCGCACCGTGGTCGCGCAGCATGCGCAGGATCGTTCCGGTCTTCCCGGTGTCGGTCTTGGCCGAGAGCATCACGCCGACGCCGCCGAGGTCGACGCACGCCGAGTGCAGCAATACCCGGTCACGTTCGACGAGTACGTAGCGCAGCAGCGCCTCGATGACGTTCGTGTACGCCACATGTGGTGAACGGGCCAGAAGTGGGCTCACGGTAAGACGAATCCGGTCGCCGATCTCGAGGCGGAAGTTCGCACCGAGCCGGCCGAGCTGCTCTTCGTAGCTGACCACGCCGCCATCGACGGCACGGCTCAAGACGATCCGCCGATGCACGCCCCTGCCGACGTCGCCGACCCGTACCTCGATGTCGAAGTCGTGCCCGAGCGACTGCGCACGGAAGTAGTCGAGTTCCGAGAGCTCGACCTGGCTGCCGACGTGCACGAGCCCGAAGATGTCGTAGCGGTACGGAAGATGCGAGCGCCAGACGTTGCGGGTGACCGCTTCCGCGTCGTCGTCGGCGACGAGTTCGAGAATCCGCTGCACCGGTGCGCCCTTGCATTCCGCCGACGCGTACAGATTCGGTGCGGTGCGGTCGACCGGCAGTGCAGGCACGGCGGTAGCGCTCGGCCGCTTCTTGAAGATGAGGCGGTCGGCAACGAGGAATCTCGTTGCGAACATCAACGTGATGACGATGACGTTGCCTTTGTGGTAGGACACGCCGAACACCGAGACGGCCACCGCCAACAGCGGCACGCGCAACAACAGCGTCGCGTTGTTAAGTAACAAGAACTGCACGAACCTGCGCGGCATCGTGCTGCGCTTCGGCCCGGCGAACACGTATCTCTCGGTCCAGCCGAAGTTCCACGTCGACGAGAACTGGGTGGCCAACACCGAGCCGAACAGATAGTTCCAATGCAACGTTCGAGGGTCGGCGAACGCCCACAGCGCTAGCGAATTGACCGCGATGCCAGAAGCACCGACGAGCCCGAAAGCGAAGGCGCGGGTGAGCTGGGCGCGCGGTTGGCGGCCGAGCAGCCAAAGCCGCAACAGCAGCAACTGCGACAAGAACCGCATGCCTTCGCCGATGGTCGCCTTGCTCTGACCTGCGTTACGTCCGGCGAACCGATAGGGCACTTCACGCACACGAAGCGGTCCGCAGCGTACGAGCAGTTCGAACAACACCTTGAAGCCGCGAGGCCGCAGCAGCGCGGTGTCGATGGCGCCGAGACGGACGGCGAAGAAGCCGCTCATCGGGTCGGTCGTGCTGCGCAACCGGCGCGGGAAGATGCCGCGCGCGAGGGCAGTGCACATCCGGGAAATCAGCTGCCGGCGTCGTCCGGCGAACCCGTCTCTCCCGTCTTCGTTCTTCGCGCCGACATAGCGCGTAGCGACGACGACGTCGAGGTTTCCCTTCTCGGTGGCCGCAAGCACCTGCCGCAACATCTCGGGCGGGTGCTGGAGATCGGCGTCCATCACTACTGCCCAGGGCGCCTGCGCATAGCGCAGCCCCGCCACCACCGCGCCGCTTAGACCTCCGACGCGTTCACCCGCGCGGCGATGCACGAGCCGCACCGGAATGGTCGAGGAGTCGGAGAGCTCCGTCACGACGGCGGCCGTCTGATCGTCGCTGTCATCGACGATCACGAGTTCGACCGGCACGCCAACGAGCGCTGCACTGACCCGCCTGACGAAGGTCGTGACGTTCTGCTCTTCGTTACGGGTCGGTGCGATGATGCTCAGTTGAAATCGGGACGCCGGCTCGGCGGCTTCGGTGGGCCATTCGACGGGTTGCGCAGTGAGTTCTTCAGTCACAGAGGCCTCCCGCCTCGAAAACACAGAGGCCTCCGGCCTCGAAGTCGACGGTGGCAGTGACTGGCATGCCCTGAAGGGCCGAAGGATTCGGAGCCCGATCCCTTGCTGACGCGTATGCGGCGACGGCCACGGTTCCCCTCCCTGATCGAACTGACCAGAAACGCACCGCCGCGACCCGCGAAACAGGACGCGAGAGCTCTGCTGCCTCCGGGCACAGAGCGCGGTCGAGTGCTGCAATGCCGCGAGCCCAAGGGGGCTCAGGTGGTTGCGTGCCGCATCTTCCCCCAACGACAGGTACCTAACCTACGAATTTCCGCTCAACTCGGGCCGAACGGAAGCAGGGAAACAGAGATCCTTTTTCCGGCACAGCGTGCATAAAGGATTTCTGTGCCCGAAGGTCGACATCCACCAGCGTCAAAGAGCGCGCAGCAGGCGAGAAACGGTCAAAAAGCCGTGCGGTGTATCAGTTTGGCGACATTCTTGAAGCCGTCCGGCCGACGCCCTCAAGATCATGGGAGGGCAAAGACGCGTATGCCCGTGCCTTCGCGTCACGAGCGTCGTGCCCGGCGAGCGCGGCTGCGGCAACCGCGCGACACTGCGCGAGGCTGAAATGCGTGAGAATGCCGCGGACGTCAGCGATTGCGCTCCAGCTCATCGACAGGCTGGTGACACCGAGGCCGACGAGCGCGACGGCGAGCAGTGGGTCGGCTGCCGCCTCACCGCAAACGCTGACCGGCTTGCGCAGCTCTCGACCGGCCTCGGCGGTGCGCGCCACGAGCTCGAGAACTGCTGGATGCCAAGGACTTTGCAGGTCGCTCAACGCCCCGAGCGACCGGTCGGCCGCCATCACGTATTGGGTCAGGTCGTTGGTGCCGATGCTCGCGAAATCGCTCGCGGCGAGTACTGCACCGGCGGTCAGGGCGGCCGCCGGAGTCTCGACCATCACGCCGATGCCGATGTCTGCGGGCCAACCCGGGTGCGACAGCACCCGCGACCGGAACCATTCAGCTTCGCCGGCGTCAGTGACCATCGGCGCCATCACCGAAACCTGTGCCGACGACGCCGCCGCCGCGCGGGCGATCGCGTCGAGTTGGTCGGCGAGCACGTGGTCGTGGCTGCGTAGCGCTCGCAGCCCTCGAATGCCGAGGGCAGGGTTCGGTTCGTCGGACGTCGGCAACGTCGACAACGTCGACAAGAAGGGCAGCGGCTTGTCGCCGCCTGCGTCGAGCAATCGCACAACTACGGGCAGCGACGGAAAGGCCGAAAGTACCGCCCGCAAAGCGATTTCCTGCTCTTCTGCGGACGGCGGTGTGCCGGCGCGCAGGTAGAGGAACTCGCTGCGCACCAGCCCGATGCCTCCGGTGCCGGCCGCGGCCGCGGGCTCCCCCTCGGCCGGGCTGCCGATATTCGCCATCAACGGGATCGCGACACCGTCCGCCGTCCGCCCGCCTTCGGTAGCGATTTCATCTCGCGCCGTCGCCGCCCCGAACAGCAGCGACGCATCGCCGGGTTCGGCGTCGAGCTCGACGAGGCCCATGGCGCCGTGCACCATGACGTGCGTGCCATCGGGCAGCGCGGTCGCATCTGCACAGCCGACGACGGCCGGGATACCCAGCGCGCGGGCCAAAATCGCCGTGTGACTGGTCGGACCGCCTTCGACCGTCACGATCGCGAGCACCTGGTCGCTGCGCAGCGACGCAGTGTCGGCGGGCGACAACGACCGCGCCGTGAGCACGAAGGGGTATCCCGGGTCGGGGATCTTCGGGAGCGCAACGCCGAGGCAGCCGGCCACGATGCGGTTGCGCACGTCGTCGAGGTCGGCGACTCGCTCGGCCAGGTAGCCGCCCGCCTGCCGAAGCGCGTCCTCGAAGGAGGCAAAGGCTTCCCACACCGCGCGGGCGGCGGTCGCGCCGGCCTCGATCCGCTTTGCGGCGTCGTCCGCCATCGCCGGATCTTCAGCCATCAAGGCCTGTGCTTCGAGCATCGCCCTGGCGGCGCCGTCCGTGCTGGTCGCTCGAACGCGAAGGTCGGTGGCGACGCTCGCCATCGCCGCGCGTGCGGTCGCGAGTTCTTCGGACGGCGGCAACCCGCTCGGCTGCTCGCTCGGCGCAGGCAGCTGGTCACCCATGCGGACGACGGGGCCGCGGGCGACGCCCGGGCTCACACCGACGCCCTGGAGCTGGCGGCTCAGGGCCGGCGAGCCCGCTTCCGCGGAGGAGGTCAGTTCCATGAGAAGAGGGGATCTCCGGCTTCGATGTGTCCGTGGGCGCTGCGGTCGACGAGCAGGTCGTCGGTGGCATCGAGGGCGATGACCGGGCAGATCGGCGAGAACCCCTGGTCGGCGACCGCGACCGGATCCCAGCTCACGATCGGCGAGCCAGCGACGACGTAGTCACCCTCGGCGGCGAGGAGTTCGAACCCGCTGCCGTCGAGCTGGATGGTGTCGATGCCGAGATGCACGAGCACCCCGTGGCCGTCGTCGGTCACGACGATGAAGGCGTGCGGCTTGAGCTTGCGCAGGGTTCCGGCGACCGGAGCGCACACATGCCCGGCTGTGCGCACCGGATCGACCGCCGTGCCGGGGCCGACCATCGCGCTGGAGAACACCGGATCGCTCACGCCCTCGAGGCCAACGACCGTGCCCGTCACCGGCGACGTCACGACGACCTTCATCCGAGTTGGTCCTCGATGTCTTGGGCGAGGACGTCGGCCTCGGGGCCAACGATGACCTGCACGATCGTGCCTCGCCGCGAGACGCCGTGCGCGCCCGCGGACTTCAACAAGGCCTCGTTCACGAGCGTGCCGTCACGCACCTCAGTACGCAGCCGCGTGATGCAGGGCTCGATCTCGAGGATGTTGGTGGCGCCGCCAAGTCCCTGGATGATCGCGAGTGCCTTCGCGGCGCTCGTGGTACCGCTGGCCGGGCCCGAATCGGGGTCCATCTGTAATGCCTCACCTTCTTGACAGGCCATGACGGTAATGGTCTAGTCCGGTCTGGACAAGACGGGCGCCACCGTCGAGACCTGCGACGCTTTCGTGACAGAAGGGTTTCATGACGGAGTCGACCCCGACGATCGATCCACGCAGCCCGGTGCCGAAGTATCACCAGCTGCAGGAAATCCTGCTCGACCTCGTCGAGACCGAGCTGGGTGTCGACGCGCCCATACCGTCAGAGCGGGAGCTGGCCGAGCGCTTCCGGCTCTCGCGGATGACCGTGCGGCAGGCGATCGACGGGCTGGTGGTCGAGGGTCGGCTGTACCGCGTTCAAGGCCGCGGCACCTTCGTGGCGCGGCAGAAGACCGACCTGCAGATCCGGTTGGCCTCGTTCACCGAAGACATGCGCAGCCGCGGGATGCGCGCGAGCTCGCGGGTGCTCGCCTTCGAGCGGATCGCGGCGACGCCCCAGCTGGCACGTGACCTGGAGATCGCGGTGGGCGAGCACGTGCTGCGGCTCGAGCGACTGCGGTTTGCCGACGGCATCCCGATGTCGGTCGAACGCACGCACGTGCCCGAGCGGCTGGTGCCCGGCTTGCTGGAGGCGGGTCTGGTCGGATCGCTCTACGCGACCTTGCAAGAGCAGTACGGTTTGGTACTCGACTGGGGCGAGCAGACGATCGAAGCCACGACGCCCGACCCGGCCGACGCCAAGTTGCTCGAGATCGGTCCCGAGGTGCCCGTGCTGTGGATGCGCCGCTACTCCTACGCGGGTCATCAGCGCGTCGAGTATGCGTCGTCCGCTTATCGCAGTGACCGCTACCAACTCTGGGTTCCGCTCGACCGGCCCAAGGCCGCTCACCGCTTCCCGCGGGCACACGAGGACGGCGGTGGCCAGTGAGGCTGCGATGACCGCCGTCAACGGGCTGAGCGCCGACGGGCTGCCGGCCGCGCCCCGCATGAACAACCCGGTGCTCGCGGTGCTCTCGCGCATCGGCCGCAGCCTCATGCTGCCGGTCGCAACCCTGCCGGCCGGCGCCTTGTTGCTGCGGTTCGGGCAGGAGGACATGCTCGGCGGTCACGTGCCGCACGTCGCCGGGCAGCACTACGGGCTTGCGCAGTACGAGCCGTTCTTCTGGCTCGAGCACGTCGCGAACGTGATGCAGAGCGCGGGCAATCTGATCTTCGCGTCGCTGCCGCTGCTGTTCTGTCTCGGGGTGGCGGTCGGGTTCGCCAGGCGTTCCGACGGTTCAACCGCGTTGGCCGCGTTCGTCGGTTACCTGACGTTCAACGCGGCGAGCATGCAGTTGTTCGCCGGCTCGCGCATCAAGGAGCAGGTGCTCACACCGGTCGCTTCCGACGTCGGCGCGCCAGCGAAGAATGCGCTGCTTCCGGCCCTCACCGGCAACCCCACGGGCGTGCTCGGCGGTATCTGCGTTGGACTCATGGCCGCGGTGTTGTGGCAGCGCTATCACCGCGTGCGGCTCCCCGCCTACTTCGCTTTTTTCGGCGGACGTCGATTTGTGCCGATCATCGCTGCGTTCACCGGGCTCCTGCTCGGGGTGGCCTTTTCCTTTGTGTGGCCGCCACTGTCGGACGGCGTTATCCAGCCTTTCGGCAACTGGATGTCGCACAACGGAACGATCGGCGCGGGCGCTTACGGCTTCGTGAACCGGTTGCTGATACCGCTCGGGCTGCACCACGTCGTCAACTCGGTGGTCTGGTACCTGGTGCCGACGTGCCATGTCGGCTCGACCGTGGCCAACGGCGACTTGAACTGTTACTTCATCGGGCACGACGGGTCGGGCACCTTTATGGCCGGCTTCTTCCCGGTCATGATGTTTGGACTCGTGGGCGCTGCGCTGGCGATGTGGCGCGAGGCGAAGCCGAACCGGCGCAAGGTCATCGGCGGCATCATGATTTCGGCAGCGCTGACGTCGTTTCTGACCGGCGTCACGGAGCCCATCGAGTACGCGTTCATGTTCGTGGCGCCGGAGCTGTATCTGATCCATGCGGTGCTGACCGGCTGCTCGATGATGATCTGCAGCGCTCTCGGTATCAAAATCGGGTTCAGCTTCTCAGCCGGTTTTCTCGACTACGCGTTGAATTTCCACAAAGCCAACACGCACCAGCCGCTGCTGGTGTTGCTCGTTGGCGTCGTGTACTTCTTCGTCTACTTCTTCGTGTTCCGGTTCGTGATCCGGCGCTTCAACGTGCAGACGCCTGGCCGCGAGCCTGAAGATGAACCGCCGGCCGAGGTGCCCGCGGAGCCGGTAGCCGCCGCTTTGGGGTCGACCGATGTGCGCCCGGGGCCGTCGCCGTCCCATAGTTCGGAGGTGCCGGCGACGGAGCCTGCTCCCACTCGCGCGGGCGCCGGCCCACCCTAGGTGTGGCGCCGTCGCTGCGCGCTGTGTGCAGCTTGGCTCGATTGGGTCAGGGAGGGCCGGCCCTGCCACTGAGGCGAGGGCCAGCCCTCCCAGCCTACGGATTCTGCCTGGCCGGGAATCAGCTGCAGGTGAAGGACATCTTGTCGAAGCTCACGGTAGGCGCCTGGTCGACCGCGTTCCAGGAGACGTGAGCGACCTCGTGGCCAACCTCTACATGCACGACCCCATTCTCATCGACGGCCGAGAGGTTCGCGCTGGAAGTGAAAGTGTTGTTTGCGTTCTTCTCGTTGACGTTGAAGTTGCCCCAAACGGTGATTCGGCCGGTGTAGGTCAAGCCACGAATGTCGGCGACGACCGTGCCCTCCTCCGTGAAGGTGCCCCAAACCTCGTCACCACCCGGAAAGAACGTTACGTGCTGGACCATGTTGCCGGTTATCGTGGGTGTGACTTCCTCACCGGTGCAAAAGTCGGTGTCGCCGGTCTCTGTCCAAGTGCCGTGCTGGTGCAGTGTCTCGGTGACTGTGTGCCCTGTACCTCCGGCGGCGGCGAATGCCGGGCTGACGGGTACGGCAGCTATTACACCGGCCACACACCCAGCCGCCATGAACGCGCGTGTTTTCACGAGTTGTCCCTCCCTGGATCCTTGTCAAGACATGAGCCGCCATCGTCGTGAGTTATGCGCTTGAGCGCCATAGTCCGAGTGGGTGGCTCGCGCTGGGTGTGCGATCACTCACACTTCGGAGTCAGCCCGACGCCTCGATGGCCGCGAGCATCTCGCGCAGGATCATCGTGAGTTGTTCGCGCCTGCGCTGCGGCAAACCGTCCCACAACGTGGCCTCGGCGTCGGCGATCCCCGCAGCAGCCTGATCGATGCGCCGCCGGCCGGCCGCAGTGATGCGCACGAGCACACCCCGGCGGTCGGCGGGGTCGGGCTCACGGGTGACGAATCCGTGGCCGACCAATCGGTCGATCCGGTTCGTCATCGTGCCCGAGGCAACCTGCGTAGCGGCCATCAGGGCGCTCGGCGAGAGTCCGGACGGCGACTCGGCCGAGCGCAAGGCCATGAGCACCTCGTACTCCCAGACTTCGATATCGCACGCGCGCAGCACTTCGCGCCGTCCGATTTCGAGATGCCTGGCCAGTCGCAGCACCCGCTCGCTCAGACCCAGCGTCGATGTGTCGAGCGATGGTCGGACAGCTCGCAGGCGAGCAGCAGCGCGATCGATCTCGTCGTCCATGAAGCGAAGGTTATCTCGATGTCGAGATAACGGGCGCCGGGTCGAGGCGAGAGAGCCCATTCCAGGCGAGGTTCACGACGTGCGCGATGATGTCGTCGCGCTCGGGGGAGCGGGCATCGAGCCACCATTGGCCGGTGAAGGCGACCATGCCGACCAGCATCTGGGCGTACATCGGTGCCAGCGCAGCGCTGTAACCGCGCGCGGCGAATCCACGAGCCAGGATTTCCTCGACGCGCGCAGCGACGTCGTCGAGCAGCGAGGTGAGTGTGCCCGTCGACGAGCCGACGCCCGACCCGCGCAGCAGGATACGGAAGCCGTCGGTGCACTGCTCGACGTAGTCGAGAAACGCGCTTGCCGCCTCTTCGAGGAGCTCGCGCGGGTGGCCGCCCTGCAACGCCGCCGTCATCATTGACAACAGAAGGTCGGATTCGCGCGCCACTACAGCGGCGTAAAGGCCTTCCTTGCCGCCGAAATGCCCATATACAACGGGTTTCGAGACACCGGCCCGATGCGCGATTTCCTCGATCGAGGCGGCATCGAAGCCACGTTCGGCGAACAGCGCACGGCCGACGTCGAGTAACTGCTCGCGACGCTGCACCCCACTCATGCGTGACTTCTTGCGAGCTGGCGCAGCCGATCGTTGCGCGGGGAGGGTAACGGTCACGAGACCTGCGCGAGTTGGCGTTCTCGTTCGCGCTCTCGAACGAGGCGGGCTTGGATGCGTTCTGCCGATGGCCAGCGCACGTCATGCACCCAGCCGAACCTCTCGAAGAGCCAGATGATGCGGCCGCTGGAGTCGAGTTGCCCCCGCAACACACCGTGCCGGGCGGACGTCGGGTCGGCGTGGTGCAGGTTGTGCCACGACTCTCCCATCGAGAAGACCGCGAGCCACCAGACGTTGCCCGACTTGTCGCGGCTGCGGAACGGCCGCTCGCCCGCCGCGTGGCAGATCGAGTTGATCGACCAGGTGACGTGGTGCAGCAGCGAGACCCGGACGAGCGCGCCCCAGAAGAAACCGGTGACCGCGCCGGCGATCGACATGCTCCACAGGCCGCCGACCAGCGGTGGAGCCAGTAGAGAGAGCAGAACCTGCAGCCAGAACAGCCGCGAGACCTTCACGATGTCGCGGTCGGCGATCAGGTCAGGCGCATAGCGGGTGGCGTCGGTCTGCTCCGGTTCGAACAGCCAGCCGATGTGGGCGTAGAGCAGGCCCTTGATCAGTGCGCCCACCGAGTTGCCGAAGCGCCAGGGGGAGTGCGGGTCGCCGTCGCGGTCGCTGAACGCGTGGTGCCGGCGGTGGTCGGCCACCCAGCGCACGACCGGGCCCTCGATCGCCATCCCGCCGGCGAAGGCGAGGGTCATGCGCAGCCAGCGGTTGGCCTTGAACGCCTTGTGCGTGAACAGCCGGTGATAGCCGACGGTGACGCCGTGACCCGAGATCGCGTACATCACGAACGCGATCACGATGTCGTGCCACCCGAGACCCCAGCCCCACATCACCGGGATCGCGGCGATCAGTGCGAGGAACGGCACGGTGACGAACAGCCCGAGGGCGAACTGCTCCCAGCCTGATTTTCGCTCGCCGCCGCGGGTCGCCTTCACATCGGCGGCCGCGTTCACCACCTGCGGTTTCGCTTGCTCGACCGTCGGCGTGACCTCGGCGGTCTCCAGCGTCGCGGGCCCGGGCGGTGGCGTCATGGCGGCTCCAGATCGGCGTGAGAGGACAACAAGCTACGCAACCGTAACTTATGGTCGCCCGGCGACGACTGTCCAGAGATCGCACGTTGCCGTGTGATGTCAATCGTGCGAAGGCGGCGTTCATGATTCGCTAGCGTTGTGCGGTCAAACCGCCGCCTTCGCAGAGGGATCACCGCGTGCCCGTGACCGTCGTCATCGCCGCCCACAACGAGGCAGGCGTGATCGGGCGTTGCCTGTCCGCGATCCTCACCGACGCGCAGCCAGGCGAGATCGGTGTTCTCGTCGTCAGCAATGGCAGTACCGACAACACCGCGCACGTCGCGAAGCAAACCGGCGCAGCCCTCGGTCACTCCGTTGAAGTGATCGAGGTGCCCGTCGCGTCGAAGATCGCGGCGCTGCGTGCCGCCGAGACCGCGCTCGCGAGCCGGCCGGGCATTCGCATTTACGTCGACGCTGACGTCGTGCTTCAGACCGCCGTCGTTCGGTTGCTCGTCGACGCGGTGCAATCCGACCGGCCTCGCCTCGGTCTTGTCACCCCGGACGTCGACACGACCGAGTGCCGACCGCTCGCGCGCAGTTACTTCGCGACCTGGGCTGTGCTGGCCGGCCACCGCAGCCAAGGCTCGGGTACCGGTGTGCTGGCGGTCAACGAGCCTGGAATCGCGCGCATCCGCGAGTGGCCGGACGTCATGAGCGACGACGAATGGGTCGTGCGGCAGTTCGCCGCCGACGAGCGGGTGGTCGTTCCCGCGAGGGTCACGTCGTTCGGTGCCCGCACGCTGCCGGCCCTGGTGAAGCGCCGGGCGCGCGTCGTCAACGGCAACCGGCAACTCGATCAGCGATGGCCGAAACCGGCGGGCACTGCCGGCGCCGGCGTCCGGCTCGGTGAACTACGCGCGGCCCGCAAGAGGCGCGAGATCGCGCTGACCGGCGAGCTGGTCTACGTGGGTGTGACGGTTGCCGCCCGCACCCTGGCCGCCTGGCGGCGGCGTGCGGGCACTGCCACCAACTGGTCACGAGACGCGAGCAGCCGGGCATGACGGCCGACGCCGTGCGGGCGGTCGTCGTCACCTACAACACCAAAGACCTCGCGCTCGCCCTGCTCGGCGACCTCGAGCGCGAACTCGCGAAGCGGCCCGGCTCGCAGATCGTCGTCGTCGACAATGCCTCCGCCGACGGAACGCCCGACGCCGTGGCTGCGGCGTTCCCAAGCGTCGAGCTGCTGCGATCGCCGGAAAACCTGGGCTTCGGCCGGGCGGTCAACCTCGGCGCGAAGGGCAGCGAGACCCGGTGGGTGCTGCTCGTCAACCCCGACGCGCGCATCGACGAGGGTGCTCTTGACCGGCTGATCGAAGCCGCCTCCGCCCAGCCTGGCCACGGGCTTTACGGCGGCCGGTTCGTCGACGTCGCACGTGGCACGAACGAAGATTCCGTTGCCGTGCTGCCGACGTTGTCGAACCTACTTGCCTTCGCGACCGGAGCCGCGCCCGTGCTGCGCCGCCTCGGCTACCGGAGCCCTCCGAGGCGGCAAGCCAATTCCGATCACGCGATCGAGGTCGACGCGCTGCCAGGCACCTTCGTGCTCGCCGAGGCCGATGCCTGGCGGGAGGTCGGTGGGTTCGATGAGCGGTTCTTCATGTATTCCGAAGACCTCGACCTGTGCGTTCGGGTCGCGGCCACCGGTCGGCGTCCGCTCTATGTGCCGCAGGCGAGTATCAGGCACATCGGGGGAGCGTCGTCGACCAGCGGCCGCAAGGAGGTGTTGAAGAACCGCTCGCTGGTCACGTTCATGAACACCCACTGGCGCGGCCCGAGAGCGCGGCTTGGCAGATCGCTGCTGGTCGCCGGCGTGGGGCTGCGCCGGCTTGCGAGGTTGCCGCACCGCACGCCGTCCGGGCGTTGGGAGACCGCCTGGCGGGAACGGAAGGTCTGGCTCGGCGGCTGGTGAAGCGGTCGGCCGCGCTCAGAACAGGTGGCTTGTCGCGAGGGTCCAGCCGACGGCGAGCAGACCGGCCGCAACGGCAAGCAGCCGCATTGTCCTGGTCGCTTTCGACGGCTCGGCCGACGAGTTCGCGACTGCGACCGTCGCCGCCGCGAGCACCGGCGTGATGCCCGACCAGAACGCGGCGAGGCTCACAAGAGTGACGACGCCAAGAATGATCGTTGCTCGCACGGGCTTTCGGACCCGCGGCACCAGCCAGCCGAAGAGCACCGCGGCGACAGCGGCGCTCAGAACTGCTGTTGAGATCGCTGGACCAGTGCCGCCGTTCTCGCCCTTCGGCACGTTGTAGTTGCCCGCGACGATGATCACCATCGCAAGAACGAAGCCGGTTGCCCCAACCGCCGCGGGCTTCAGCCGGGGGGTGGTCGGGGCCGCAGTCGTGGTGACGCTCATGGTGAATCCTCCTGAAAGCATGTGAGTTTCGATCGGTTCAGAACTTGGCGACGGCGCTGACGACGGCCGCTGCGGCGACGGCGCTTCGGAGACGCATGAGAGTGCCTTCTTTCGTCAGTACCGGGCCTCTTGGCTCGGACGCCGAGAAAGCTAGGCGGGGCTGGACACCACTGTCGTCCACTCCTGAGCCCAAGTTGTTCCGCCTGGCGGGGGAAGCAGGGGCAGATGCTCTCCACCGCGAAGTTGAGGGTGCAATAGCGCGCCCCGCCCTACCGTGTTGCTGTGCGACTTCTGACCGGCGCTCGACGCCAGAACATCTTCGACACCACATTGGCCGGGGTGCTGATGACCGCCAGCCTCGTCGACGTGTTCACGCACGCGCTCGGTGGCGTCTATCCGCACTCGACCTGGGCGCACGTGCCGTTCGCCGTGGCAACTTCAGTGCCGATCGTGTTGCGCCGCCGAGCGCCACTCGTGGCCTTGATCGCGTTAGGCGTCTTCCAGTCGGCCTGGATCTACGGGCTCTATCCGATTGACCAGCAGCCGCCGCTCATGCCGTTCGTGCAGTTGCTCGTTGTTGTGTACAGCGCGGCAGCTTTTTCGGACGGCCGGGCCGCCCGCGCGGCATGGGTCGTCGTCGCGTTCGGGATAGCTACCGACTTGCCGACACTGCTCATCGGGAAACCACCCGGCGATGTCGCGGGTCCCGACATCAGCCTTGCTATTGCGTTCGGCGTGGGATTGGCGTTCGCGCGCAGCAGGCGCCGCGCCGAGGCTCAGGAGGAGCGCGCGGCCCGGGCCGAGCAGGAGCGATTGCAGGCGGTCGAGCGTGCTGCAGCTGACGAGCGCGCCCGCATCGCGCGTGAGTTGCACGACGTCATCTCTCACGACGTTTCGCTGATGGTGCTGCAGGCATCGGTCGAGCGTCGGGTGCGTTCCGGCGACGACTCCACGAACCAGACGCTCGCGAACATCGAGTCGACCGGCCGCGAGGCGCTGGCCGAGTTGCGCCGCATGCTCGGCGTGTTGCGCAAGAACGACGAGGGCGTGCCGCTCCGGCCGCAGCCCGGACTCGCCCAGCTGCCCGATCTGGTGACTCAGGCGCGCGAGGCGGGCCTGCCAGTTGAGCTTGTGGTCGATGGCGAACCGGTCGCGCTGCCTGCAGGGCTCGACATCGCGGCGTACCGGATCGTCCAGGAATCGCTGACCAACGCCGCCAAGCACGCGTCGGGGGCAACGGTCACCGCGACTGTCAGATTCACGGGGGGCGAACTCGAAATAGACATCGCGGACGACGGTGGTACGGCTTCCGCGGCCGTGCCACTTCCCCGCGGTGGTCACGGGCTGGTGGGCATGCAGGAACGGGTGGCCGTCTTCGGCGGCACGTTCGAGGCCGCGCCATCGACCGACGGCGGCTTTCGGGTGCGCGCCCGATTGCCGTTGCCCGCGTGAGCATCACCGGGGTCGCCGACGACCCGATTACCGTGGTCGTCGCCGACGATCAGGCCATGGTGCGAGCGGGGTTCCGCCGCCTGCTCGAGGCCGAGCCCGACGTCGACGTCGTCGCTGAGGCGGCGGACGGTCGCGAGGCGGTCGAGCTGGTAACCCGGCTGAAGCCGCAGATCGCGCTGCTCGACATCCGGATGCCGAACATGGACGGCATCGAGGCCACCCGACGAATCACCGCCAAAACAGCGACCCGCGTGGTCATCCTCACCACGTTCGACCTGGACGAGTACGTGTACGACGGCTTGCGCGGTGGCGCGTCAGGCTTCTTGCTGAAAGACGCGCCCGCGGAACAGATGCTCGACGCCATCCGCGCCGTGGCAGCCGGCGATGCGCTCATTGCACCGTCGGTCACGCGGCGGCTGCTGTCGGAATTCGTCCGGCGGCCCTCGCCGGGCGGCAGCGCCCTCGCGCTTTCCCACCTCACTGAGCGAGAGCGTGACGTGGTGCTGCGGCTCGGGCGTGGCATGTCGAACGCCGAGATCGCTGCCGAGCTGTTTCTTGGGGAGGCGACGGTCAAGACGCACGTCGGGAACGCGCTCGCCAAGCTCGGGCTGCGCGACCGGATCCAGGCCGTCGTCTGGGCGTACGAGACTGGTCTCATCAGCCCGGGTGAGGGCGTCGCGCCTGGTGGCTGACGGGGGAGCTGAAGCGATCTGGGCGATTTGCCGCGATTACCCCTTCGCGGCCTATTGACACGCTGTGCGACTGATCGACTACAGTTCTCCTTCTCCCCACCGCATCGTGAGACGACGGAGAGCAGCCCGTGGACGTTCTGGTGAGCCCGAACCCTGCGGGACTGGAGAATCCGTATATAACGATGCTCACCGGAGAGCTCGAGAAATGCGGAGATCAAATCACGTATTTCTCGAGTAGAGCGCTGCTCAAGCGCCACGACGTGGTGCACGTGCACTGGCCGGAGTACCTCGTCCGCTGGCGGCGACTTTCGCTCACCTTGCTGGACATCGTCAAAATCATCGTGCTGCTTCGGGTTGCCCGAATGCGCGGCAGTGCCCTTGTCTGGTCGGGCCATAATCTTGAACCCCATGAAATGCAGCGCCCTCGTTTGTGGGGCCTATATTGTCGATTGTTCGTTTCCCAAGTTGATCTGCTGATTTCAACCGGGCCGGGCGCGACCGAGATGCTGAAGCGCCGCTATCCGCGGCTCACCGGCGTGGCGGCAACAGTCGTGCCGCACGGCCACTACCGGGGCGTTTACCCGGTCAGCCGCCACGCCGAGAGGCTGCGCGAACGGCTCGGGCTCGACGGCAAGCGCCCCGTGCTCCTGGCCTTCGGCCAGATCCGGTCGTACAAGAACGTGCCGGCGATCGTGCGGGCGTGGCGCCAGCGTTCAGAGCTCGGCGCCCAGCTGGTCGTGGCAGGCAAGCCGAGCAACCCCGCCCTCGGCGCCGAGATCCGCCGTGAGGTGGCGGGCTGTGCCGACGTCCACTTGCTCTTCGGTTTTGTGGCGGACGACGACGTGTCGGCGCTCTTGGACCTCTCCGACGTCGTGCTGGCGCCCTACCTGCCTCGCAGCGCGCTGAACTCGGGGGCCGCGATCCTCGCTCTGTCACTTGGCAAGCCGGTGGTGCTGACCGATACGCCTTCCGCCCGCGACCTGCGGGCGCTGGTCGGGCCGCGGTGGGTCTACCTGTGCGACGGCTCGCCGGAAGATGCCATCAAGGTGGCGGTGCGGGCAGCGGCCGACGAGCGGCCGGCGTCCCCTGACCTCACTGCGCTCGACTGGGCGGGGCTCGGCCGCCTCGTCAGCGAGGCGTACGCCGACGCCGTGATGTTGCGCGCGTCGGGCGGGCGGGTTGCCGGCCGGCGTCCAGTCGACCCGGTGGGGAGCGGTTTGCGGCGCGATCTGCGACAGTCATGGGTTGAGCAGCCTGACGCAGATCCAGTGACGCGGCGCAAGCACGAGGGGGCAACCGATGAAGGCGCACCTGTGGCCGTCCCACGACGGTGACGCCTGGGCGGCCAGGCTCGAGGCCGACAGCTGGTCGGGTGACCTGTTTTTCGAGCGGATCGGCGAACCATTGCCCGCGATGGGCCGAGCCGACGCCCTGCTCATCGCGTCGCTCCACGCGTTCATGACGCGCAATGCCGAGGTCGTGCAGGTGCACGGCGCCGTTTCGCGCACCCTGCTGCGCAATCTCGACGAGTTGCAGCACGTCTGGAGCAAGTGGCTGCCTCGTGTGTACCGCCGGGTGACCATTGAAGTCGAGGAGGTCGTTGACGACGGCCCGACCGGTGAGGGCGCCGTTTCGGCCTTCTCCGGTGGCATCGACGCAAGCTTCACTGTCTATCGGCACACAGTCGCGCCGGCAGCCTGGCACACGCTGCCGCTGCGCGAGGTCGTGATGATCCAGGGGTACGACATCGGTCTCGACGAGACGCCGGTCTTCGAGCGGGCGGTGGCCCGCGCCGAGAAGATGACCGCCGAAGCGGGTCTGCAGCTGTCCAAGGTGCGGACGAATATCCGGGGAATTGCTCCCCGCTGGAACGACACCTTTGGCCTCGGTGTGGCCGCCGCTCTCCAACTGTTCGCCGATCGCCGGTCGACCGGCCTGATCGCATCGGGCGGCGGGTACGCGGCGCTCGTCTTCCCCAACGGCTCGAGCCCGCTGCACGACTGGATGACTAGCAGCGGCAGCATGGCCATTCGCCACGACGGCGCCGGCTACACCCGCACCCAGAAGCTCGCCGAGCTGAGCGCGTGGCCGGCCGCGGTCAACGCTGTGCGCGTCTGTTACCGCGGCGCCGAGCACGACCGCAACTGCGGGCACTGCGAGAAGTGCGTGCGAACCCTGCTCAACTTCAAGCTGGTCGGGATCGACGACCCCGGCTGCTTCGACAACA
>Ga0157370_10002828_pt1 | contig 20744 bp, 17 predicted proteins | sample C35metaG_FD_113463 | JGI IMG/M metagenome (GOLD analysis project Ga0157370, IMG submission 113463) | Corn rhizosphere microbial communities from Kellogg Biological Station, Michigan, USA - C3-5 metaG | ecosystem: Host-associated > Plants > Roots > Rhizosphere > Soil | place: USA: Michigan...
ACGCCTAGCTCAGTCATAAATGCTTTTGCGATGGGAGTAAGTAACGCTAATTTATCTTCAGCATTTTTTTGTTCTAACTCATCGGTAGAAAGATCAGCAATGTCTACGTAAGTAGATAGGTAATATGCTAATGCGCGTGAACCCTCTGCAAATACTTTTTGCGTGAGTAACATATTACGCACTGGTGCATGCACAATAATTGGGTCGGCTGGCAAATCTGGATTCTTTATGCCAGAGATAGAACGCATTGCTAACCGCTCTTTGGCATATGTGAGTGCACCTTGATAGGCAGTTTCTGAAGCAGCCAGACCTTGTATGGCGGTACCAATACGTGCTGCATTCATGAAAGTAAACATACAATTCAGACCGCGGTTTTCTGGTCCAATTAAAAATCCTTTGGCATTATCGAAATTTAGTACGCATGTCGCATTACCATGAATACCCATTTTATGCTCTAGGGCACTACAAACCACACCATTTCTTTCAGCAATATTCCCATCTGTATCTAAATTAAATTTAGGCACAATGAATAAAGATATTCCTTTAGTACCCAACGGCGCATCAGGTAAGCGAGCTAAAACAATATGAATAATATTTTCGGATAAGTCATGTTCTCCAGCTGAAATAAAAATTTTCTCGCCAGTAATGCTATAACTACCGTCTTGATTAGGAACTGCCTTTGTGCGGATTAAACCTAAATCGGAACCTGCATGTGACTCTGTTAAGCACATCGTACCGGTCCAAATACCAGAGATCAGATTTGTCAGATATTTTTCTTTTTGCTCATCTGTACCATGACTTTCAATTGTAGACATCGCTCCATGTGATAAGCCGGGATACATTCCCCATGCCCAGTTGGTTGAAGTTAAAATTTCAGAAATAGCGATCCATAATAAAGATGGAAACCCCTGTCCTCCGTATTCTTCATTACCCGTTAAAGATGGGAAGCCAAGTTCTACATATTTTTGATAAGCCTCTTTAAACCCATCTGGTGTAGTCACAACACCATTTTGAACTTTACAGCCTTGTTGATCACCAATAGCGTTTAATGGAAGTAATTCATTTTCACAGAAATCTGAAGCAACTTCTAAATATTGCTCTACGATTTCAGAAGTCATTTTATCTTTAGATTGGGGGTATTTTGCATAGAGCTTTTCAAAGCCCAATAAATCCTTAAAAACAAAATTGATGTCACGAAGTGGCGATGTATAACTTGGCATATTTTTTCCCTACATTTTAAGTTCTTGATTCCATTTTCCTATTCGTATCTTCTGACAAGTAATCATCTCAAAAGTATTTCATGATTCGAAATAGGCGGTTTTGGGTAAAAATATAGGCAAAAAAACAACATTAAAAATAACTTGTGTGCATGTTTAATTATTTATTTAATTCATTTTATTCATTATAAAAAATTAGTTAAGCTCAGAAGAAGCTAAGGATTAAGAGAGTTAGCATAGCATTGGAAAAAGTAAAATCTTAATTTCCTATAAATGAAATTTCCAAAGATTTTAATTATTTTTCAACAAATTAACTCTTTTATAGTTATTAATTACAATCGTTTGCGTGAACATGGATATTAAAGGAAAATTTTATGGAACTTAAGCCCACACCAGAACAAATTGAAGCATTTCGAAATGACGGCGCGTTTCTTTTTAAGAACTGTCTCACAAAGGAACAGTTAGAAGCATGTTATGAAGCTTTTAAATGGAATGTAGCAAATCCAGGTCCATTTAATTTTCGCGCTTTAGAAGGAACTAAATTACAAACCCATATTGATAATGCCAACCCTATGGCTAAAGAGAAATTAGACGCACTTGTTAAGTCTCTTCCTTTCGGCAAAATCTTTCAGGAGTTATGGGGATCAGAGCATGTATGGTATTACGCCGAAGAAGTATTCGCTAAAGAAGGTGGAAAAAGTGGCCGCGGACCGTGGCATCAGGATAGCTCTGTTATGCCATTTACTGGAAAACATTGGGGCAATGCATGGATCTCTTTCCAATCGGTTCCAAAGAAAAACTCTTTAGAAATTATTCGTGGTTCATGTAATGGTATTCAATACGACGGCGCAAGTTTCAGTAATGCAGATGATCCAACTGATCCAGTTTACGATGATGGAACTTTGCCACGATTACCCCACATCGATAAAGACCTAGAGAAAGATCCTAACTCATGGGATGTATTATCTTGGGCAGTTGAGCCGGGTGATGTTCTTTTTCTTCATCCACACTCTCTTCATGGTGGCGCTGGAGTAGATGAAGACTTCCCAACTCGCCATACTTTTGTATTCCGTTTCTTCGGCGATGATGCAAGATTCCGTTGTTTACCTGAAACAAATGAGCGCTATGCACGTAATGGCGCACTCTTTAGAGAAGAAATGGCCAAACTCAATGATGGAGATCTATTCCGCTCACCAATCTTTCAGCAAATTGCATAATTAGAAATAAAGGAGAAAGTTGTTATGGAAAAACAACTCATCAATCCGGGTGTTCGTAAACAACGTTACTACGATGAACTTCACTTTTCGTCAGCAACCCGTGTTGGAGATATGGTTTGGGTATCTGGCTGTGTGGGAGCAAATGTTGAAACAGGTGTGATTGGTACCACCATGGAGGAACAAGCTCACCAAGCTTTCGAAAATGTTAAAGAAGTACTCGAAGCCGCTGGCGCAACAATGGCAGATATTGTGGAAATTATGACATTCCACACTGATCAACGTGGAGAAATAGCTGAATTTATCTCTGTAAAAGATAAATATTTACCAGATAACTATCCTGCATGGACAGGTGTAGGTGTCTCTCAGCTAGCCCGCCCTGAGTTTAAAATCGAAATCCGTGTTATTGCCGTTGTAGGATGTGGGGCAAAATAACACTCAACTACGAAAGTATTTTTTCTTAAGGAAAGACCAAATTATTTAAAGCTATCTTTTGCATATTCATAATATGCAAAAGGTTTAGCTGTACTCAATTTTTAATTTGGTCTTAAAAAAATAAAAATTTAACAGGATGTTAAATATATGGGCAATTCTGAATCTTCTATCAATTTAAGCTCATCCGCAGGCTTAATCGCACGTATGGATCGGCTACCAGTAATGAAAATACATTATTTTTGGGCAGCGTTACTTGCCGTAAATCTAATGTTGGAATACTACGACAACGCGATATTTGCGTATGCCGCACCTATTATTAAAGCGCATACAAATTATAGTACTGAACAAATTGGAACCATTTCCAGCATGTTTTTTGTCGGGATGATTATAGGTGCACTCGTAGGAGGTAGACTCTCAGACAAATTTGGACGTCGATCAGTTATTTTCTGGGCAACTCTTCTTTATTCAGTAGGCTCTCTCTTTACGGCACTTTCTACAAACTATGAAATGATGTTAGTTTCAAGAGTTATCACAGGTATTGGAGTCCAAGCGGCTACCTCTGTGCTTCTAGTCTATGTGGCTGAAATGTTCCCAAGTCATACACGTGGCCGGTTTTTATCAATAGTTACTTTTGGTTTTGTTATCTCAGGTGTAGCGGCAGCTGCATTAGCACTCTTTTATTTACCTAATAGTGGCAATGATGCTTGGCGTCACCTCTTCTATGTCGGTAGCGTAGGTTTATTAATTGCGCCTATGATTCGTTTTGGATTACCTGAATCTATTCGATGGTATATTTCTAAAAACAAATATAAACAAGCAGAACAATTAGTTTTCAAACTTGAACAAAAAGCTCTTTCAAACAATCAAATATTGAAAACACCCGAAGTCATTGCTATTGAAAATTCTCAAGAAGCAACGTTTTCAGAACTATTAAAAAATAAAGCCGTACTCTTCACGATTGCTATTGTGGGAATAGGTTATTTTGGCTCAACTTTAGCATATTACTTATTTGGTAACTGGGGCATTTACTCTTTAGTGTATGGTCTGAAATACAGTGAAGATAAAGCCTATTATATTTTCTTCATGTGGAACGTCATTTATTGCGTAACGCCTTTCATTGCTATGATTGTATTAGATCATTTTGAACGTAAATCAATGATTTTAGCAATGTCTGCATTAGCTGCATTTCCTCTTATCGCATTAGGTATCTCTACAACGAGTTGGATATTAATTGCTGCGGGTGGTCTTACTTCGATTCTTACAGGCATGGTGATTAACGGATACTACACCTACATCCCAGAAACTATCCCTACTAAGCTGCGTGCACTAGGAAGTGGAATCATTATTTCATTAGGTCGCTTTGGCGGTGCTGTATCCGGCGTGCTAGGCGCATGGCTCTTTACGACTGCTGGAATCCAAGGGGTTATGTTTACAGCTGCTGCCTTTTACATCCTATTTGCCCTACCCGTTATTTTCTTTGGCCCACTCACCACCAACCGCACTCTTGAAGCAGTTAATCGTCAAGGATTAGGCGATAAATAAAACCCACTCGTAATTAAATCAGTTAGAAATCTTGCGATTTTTTAATCGCGAGCCGGATTAACTCAATCTAATTTCATGATATTTAAGGAAAAAATCATGTCAAAAAAAATACTACCATTTGTTGTTTTAAGCTGTGTTTTGAACTCAACCTTAGTACAAGCAGTTGAAATTAATAAAGATTTAAATTTAAATTTTACTGCTACGGCTATGTCGGAATATCGTCGTTCAGGTTTTGATTTAAGTGATGGCAAACCTGTAGTGCAAGGCTTAGTTTCTCTTGCACATAAATCAGGATGGGATATTTCTGCACAGATCTCAAACTATGATGTAACCGTTACACCAGCAAAATATGAAATCGCCTATACCATCGGTTATTTTCATCCTTTTACTGAAAAAGTTTATGTTTATTCATCAATCGGCCAGACAGTATTACCGAATTGGGCTGATGGCAACGTAACAGAATGGTTTATTAGCGCAAATGCATATGGAGCTTTCTTTAATTATTACTATGATTGGGGAAAACATTCAGATGCCCAATATCGCTACATTGGTTATAAATATAATTTCCCAAAAAATGTATGGCTTGATATGCGTTATGGCTATAACGATGTAGGCGTACAATTAACAAATGAAGATGGTGATGTTCGACATAATTACAGTACGCGTAAAGTTGAATTAGGAAAAAAATATAACGGAATTGACTATACGTTAACTTACGTCGATACAGACTTAACAAACTCAGAGTGTACACAAATTATGGCATTCGGAGACAAATGTTCAGCTACGGTTGTATTTGGTATTAAAAAGACTTTTTAACTAAAGATATGGGAAGTTTTCTATTCATAAGAGACCTTCCCATTTTTTATATTCAGAATTTAGTTTTTATTGTTTAATCACTTAAATTAAGAGGATTTCTTATGATACAAGCAAAACGGATCGGCATTTATGGCACAGGAAAAGCCGCCTCTCAAATTATTAAGGCCTTAGAAAATAGCCCTCATAGTCTTACGGCTGCAATTGCTTTTTTAAAAGAACAAGATGGTGAAGATATAGGCACATTAACTGGCGGTAAGCCATTAGGTATTAAAGCAACGCTTGATCTTGAAATTTCAATTAATTCTAAAGAATTTGACGTTTTGCTTTATGCAGGCTTAGGTGGCGAGACGCTATATAAAACGATGATTTTATGTGCGAATGCGGGAGTTGATTTAATTCACGCATGCTTTGCTCATCCTAAACTCAGACTCTCTCCAGAGTTATATAGCCAAATACAGGACAAAGCTTTAGTTACCGGATCTCGTATTGTTGGTACAGGTATGCTACCAGGATTTTGGTTAGATGTTGTTCCTGCTTTATTTACGAGTGCATTACCCGCTCCTGTTTCTGTAATTGGAGAATCATGTGCAGATATAACCACTTGGGGTTACGGCGTATTAGCAAATGAAATCGGTGTAGGTCAACCACCTGAACCAGATTCGGTTGGACCTATTGGGGGCATACTGCAAGAATCAGCGTTAATGATTGCTGAAGTATTAGGATTAGATGCTATGCCTGAACGTAGTGGAGGTTTTGTCATATCTGACATTGCAACAGAAGTCATTGGTATTCCGGTTAATGTAGGCGATCGTATTGGTTTTAATGAAACTGCCAGTGTTGTTTTTGAGGGTAAAGAGCGAATAAAGCTAGGATGGAAAGGTCTTCCAGCAAATTATCATGGTTTCAAATCTTCTTTAACCATTACGGTTATTGGTGGAGATGGTTCGCAAATTAAAATTGATACTACCCGTCCTACGGACCCATACCCGGGAACTGCAGCCCGTTTCATCCATGCGATCCATGGTATTCAAGCCCTAGCTGGTGGGTTACACACTCCTGTAGAAATGTCTATTTAATAAAAATGTTTTATAAAAAAAGCAGTCAAACTAGACTGCTTTTTTATTCTTAACTTAGGCATCAGGCGATTTCAAATAATCCAGCAGCCCCCATACCACCACCAATACACATAGAAACCACGACATATTTCACACCACGGCGTTTACCTTCAAGTAAAGCATGTCCAACCAGTCGGGATCCTGTCATTCCATATGGATGGCCTATTGAAATACTTCCGCCATTTACATTGTATTTATTTGGGTCAATTCCAAGCTGATCACGACAATATAGAACTTGGCACGCAAATGCCTCATTAAGCTCCCATAATCCAATATCATCTACTGAAAGGCCATGCTGTTTAAGCAATTTAGGAATCGCATAGACAGGTCCAATACCCATTTCTTCAGGTGCATTACCAACAACCGTCATTCCACGATAAATACCTAAAGCTTCAATACCCAACTGTTCTACTAGTTTTCCGTTCATGACAACACAGGCACTTGCACCATCTGATAATTGACTGGCATTTCCGGCAGTGATCACACCACCTTCAATTACAGGAGCTAAATTACTTAATGATTCCAATGTTGTGCTCGGGCGGTTTCCTTCATCTTGACTCAAAGTTATCTCTTTAAGTGAGGATATTCCTGTAGCTTTATCAGTGACCATCATCTGAGTGGTAATTGGCACAATTTCATTATTAAAAATTCCAGCAGCTTGTGCTCGTGCTGTTCTCAGTTGCGACTCTAGTGAATATTGATCTTGAAGTTCTCTAGAAATTCCATATTTTCGTGCTACAAATTCTGCTGTTTCTAGCATTGGCATGTAAGCTGTGGGCTGAGCTGCTAAAACGTTAGGATCCATTTCAGTTTTAACCCACTCCATATAACGATTTTGCACAGTAGAAATGTTTTCTTGACCACCAGCAATGACCGTTTGCATACCGTCATACATAATCTGTTTTGCCGCAGTAGCGATCGCCATTAAACCAGATGCACATTGGCGGTCGATTGTTTGAGCACCAATTACTGAAGGTAGTCCAGCAGCAAACAAACCATGTCTTGCGACGTTATTCCCAGCAGTACCTGCATTTAAAACCGAACCAATCACAGCATCTTCAATACGATCTGGTTCAATACCTGCTCGTTCCACCGCATGTTTAATGGCATGTCCTAGCATTGTAGGAGAGTGAGTCGCATTAAAAGCGCCTCGATATGCTTTGCCAATCGGTGTACGAGCTGTCGAAACAATTACTGCATCAATCATGGGTCTTCCTTGTACTTGTAAAATGAAATAAATAAAAATATTGCAATGGAATTAAGGAGTAATGATATTTAGCTGTACATAAGCAGCTCTAAACCTATAGGTCTTTTATAAATTTTTGGCAAAGCAAATCCATTGCCTCGTTTTATGACGAAACTTATATGTTTACGAACTCTAAGATTAATTAGAAATAGGTATATTTATGGGAACAATGATGACTTCATCATCTAGAATGGGCTTCGATTAGAAGTCATATTGTATTCCCAAAAAATACGTCACCTATATAGAGCTATGAATATCAATGCATCCTTAAAACCATTGCTCAGGCATATTCAGAGGAGTTGTTTCCACTGGATCCAGCACTGCCAACCAACTGGATATTTTTGGCATTTCCCAGCCAAAAAAGTAATCACAAGCTGCGAGTTTTCCGTTTAAGAAATCGCTGTTTGATGATGTCTCAATAGTTTTATGTATTGTGATAGCTTGATCTAACCATAACCAACCTACAACTAAGTGCCCAAATGCCTCTAAGTAGTTTGCAGCATTTGCTAATTGCACTTCTAAATCTTCTAGACTATGCAGATTTTTAGTCACTCGAAGGATTTCTTTCCATGCCTGATCCAATTTATTGGCATGACTCTGTAATTTATCTATTAGTAGAGCTTGCTTAATGGTTTCAGAAATCTTCTCATCCAAGAGTTTCACAGATAGCCCATCATTGATACGAGTTTTTCGACCTAATAAGTCTAGCGCCTGAATACCAAATGTGCCTTCGTGAATTGGATTAAGTCGGTTATCTCGATAGAACTGTTCCACATTGTATTCACGGGTATAACCATATCCGCCATGAACCTGAATAGCTAAATCGTTTGCGACCAGTCCCCACTGAGAAGACCAACTTTTTACCACAGGCGTTAATAAGTCTAGCAATGCATTAATATTCTGGCGTTCTTTCTCGTCTTCAACAGAATGGATATCATCTACAAGACGTGCTGCATATAAACATAAGGCTAAAGCGCCAGAAGCATATGATTTTTGCGCTAATAGCATACGTCGAACATCTGCATGCTGAATAATTGGAACTTGAGGTGAATTTACATTACGGTCAGCTCGTGGACGACTCTGCAATCTAGTTTTAGCGTAATCGAGAGCATGTAAATAGCCTGTATAACCTAATGCTGCTGCGGTCAAACCCACCGAGATCCGTGCTTCATTCATCATATGAAACATGTAGGCTAAGCCTTTCCCAGGTTCACCAATGATCTCGCCTAATGCTCCCGCTTCGCCCTCAGGTTTAAACCGACCTTCTCCAAAGTTTAATACACAATTTACCGTGCCGCGGTTACCCATCTTATGGTTGATACCAGCGAGTACAACATCATTACGCTCGCTTGGTTGGCCATTTTCATCCAGTACTTTACGTGGAACTGCAAATAATGAAATTCCTTGCACACCTGGTGGTATTTGGCCGTTTTCGTTAGGTATTTTAGCTAAAACCAGATGGAGTATATTTTCGGATATATCGTGATCCCCGCCGGAAATCCACATTTTATTACCGAATAAGCGATATCTTCCATCAGCCGTCGGGACAGCACGGGTACGGATGTCAGCTAGACTAGAACCTGCTTGAGGTTCAGATAAACACATTGTTCCAAAACAATTTCCTTCAGCCATTGCATTGACATAAGGAGAAACTTTGTCTTGTTCACCATGAGCAATCAAGAGGTTCGCATTTGCGATTGTTAAAAATGCATAACCCGCCGTGCCCGTATTTGCGGCTAAAAGATAGGCCATACCTGCTCGCTCAACGGTACTAGGCAGGCTCATTCCGTTCCATTCAGGAGGAAATGCAGCACTCATTAACCCAGCATCAGAAAAAGCACGTAAAGCAATTCCCACCTCAGGATTTACTGTGACTTTCTCTCCATCAAATGAAGGCTCGTTACTATCATTCTTCTTGTTATGAGGAGCAAACAGATCTTTAGCTAAACTTTCATAAACATTTAAAACTGACGTATAGTCAAAACGATCCTGACCAGAAAAATGTGAGCGTTGATTTAGTGATTCAATATTCAACCAATCAAATAACAAAAAATCTAAATCATTACGAGAGAGAATAAGTTCATCTGTCATGATATCTACCTACTATAAATTTAGCAGTGAGAGCCATTCAGCGACAAGGGCTGGTTTAGTCTCATCTTCGATTTCAATAGTTACTTCAAGCGCCATTTGATAACGTCCGACAGCTTTTTCTGTAAGTGCTTTTAATAAAAAATGCCCACGCACTCGTTTTCCACTACGTACAGGATTAATAAAGCGCAAGCTATTCATTCCATAGTTTATGGAACTCGTTAATTCTTTAATGGGAGGCATTGCATCTGCTGCCATAGCAGATAACAAAGACAATGTTAGAAATCCATGGGCAATGGTCCCACCAAATGGACTCTGACTTGCAGCTTGCTCATCTACATGAATGTATTGCCAATCTCGAGTCACATCAGCAAAAGTATTAATAGAAGCCTGATCAATGGTAATCCAATCAGAAACACCTATAACTTCGCCTTGTAAATCAAAAAGCTGTGCAATTGAAAGTGGAGTTTTATGTGTTAAGACATCAACCATTTTATTCTCCCACTTGTAAGCCAGCTTTGTTCAATTCAAGGCTCCCTTGAGCAAAACCTGTAGCAGGAATAAATTCACCGTTACGATCAGAAACTTCTGATAATTTTGTCGCCAATACATGGCATGTTTCGTCACCAGTTCCGATATGAATGCCTTGAGTCATCGTGATATGTGCTGCTTCAAAGCTTCCTGCACCTGCACATAAAATCATTCTGGTTGGTGCATCTTCACTAACAAGTACAGCAACCGCAGGACTTACCGCACTTGGAGCAAGTGCTTTAAGAGATGTTTCAGGTAATAAACCTTCTAACATACGTGTTGCAGCAGTTGGGGCAAGACAATTGACTCGTACGTTGTGTTTCTCACCTTCGAGTGACAAAGTTTGCATTAAACCCACTAATGCCATTTTGGCAGCACTATAATTAGACTGACCAAAATTTCCATATAAACCAGATGAAGAAGTTGTCATTACAATACGGCCATACTTTTGCTCACGCATGATATCCCATACCGCTTTAGTACAATTTACGGCGCCCATTAAATGCACTTCTACAACTGTTCGGAAATCATCTAAGGACATTTTGGTAAAGGTTTTATCACGTAGAATCCCGGCATTATTAATTAAAATATCTACTCGTCCCCAACGCTCAATCGTTTCTTTTACCATTGCTTCTACTTGCGAAGCTTCTGTGACTGATGCACCGTTTGCAAATGCTTCTCCACCCGCACTTACAATTTCATCAACGACTGATTGAGCCGCATTTGTTGATCCGCCATTTCCATTGACATCACTTCCTAAATCATTCACTACTACTTTTGCACCGAGACGAGCTAATAACAAAGCATGTTCTCTTCCTAGACCTGCGCCAGCACCAGTCACAATTGCTACTCGATTTTTTAAATCAATCATTTTTTAATCCATTAATATAATTATCTGTAATATCAAGACACTTTAGCCTTGCTACCTAAGCTATGAGTAGTAACTATATGTATTAAAAATATAGTTAATCTTTCTTTTAAATAGTTAAGCCACCATCAACAACAATACATTCGCCATTGGTATAGCTAGAGGCCTCTGAAACGAGGTATAAAACTGTTCCTGCCATTTCACGTGGTTCAGCATGACGGCGTAACGGAATTTCAGCCATTAATTTTTCATATAGTTCAGGGTCACTGAACAATGCGCTTGCAAATTTGGTCTTAGTAAAACCAGGAACCAAGGCATTAACTCTAATTCCAAAAGGCCCACATTCTTTTGCAAATGTTTTGGTCATATTGATGACAGCAGCTTTCGTAATTGAATAGATGCCTTGTTTATCGCCAGGCTGTAATCCATTTACCGAGGCAGTATTTACAATTGCACCGCCACCTTGTGATTTCATTAATTTCCCTGCCTCAATAGACATGAAGAAATAACCGCGAATATTCACTTCTACCGTTTTGTTATAGGCTGCTAAATCTGTATCTAAAACATGGCCAAAATATGGATTTGCCGCTGCATTATTAACAAGAATATCTAAACGGCCATGTTTATTGCGAATATGTTCAAAAATAGAAGATATGTCTTCCATTTTTCCAACATGACATGCAAATGCTTCAGCTTTTCCACCCAAGGCAATAATTTCTTCTGCAACAGTTTTACAGTCTTCAATTTTTCGGCTTGAAACGATGACATAAGCACCTTGCTCTGCTAATAATTTAGCAATTTCTTCACCAATGCCTCGACTAGCGCCAGTCACCAGCGCTATTTTTCCTGATAAATCAAAAAGATTAGTTGCCATGCTTTTATACTCCTATTTCCCTTTTCTTCTATATGTTTTAAAAAATTAATCATTTCCTCAAAACACATAAATCCTTGTATTTTAAAATTAATGCCAAGTTAATAAGTTTATGCCATATTCACGAAAATGCTGATGCTCGTTCAGACTTAAAATGCTGTGACGTTTACTATCACTTAAAATTTGCGTGATACCGCAATTCACCATTGACCAATTCAACTCAAAAGTAGCTCGATCAGTTAAACCTAGCAGTGATTGTATAATTACGGAAATCACGCCTCCTGAACTGAAAACAACAACATTTTTTCCTTTTGAGCTATTCACAATGTCTGTAAAAGCACTAACACATCTATGCTGAAACTCTTTCCATGTTTCACTATAGTCAGAATCATATTCACCGCTTTGCCAACGGTTTACAGCCTCACCAAACATGACTCCCATGGTTTTTACAGGATGAGACGAGCTCTTAATTTCCTCTAAAATTTCAGCTTTACTTAAATATTTTTTCTTATCCAAATTTACTAAAACTTGATCATGATCAAATTCATTTAAACCTTCATGGGGTAAAGCTATAAGTGGTAAATGCATTTCTGCTAAACAATGTTCTGCTGTTTGTTGATGTCTTAGCATTCCTCCTCTCCATGCGCTGTCGAAAGATTTAGCTTGATCATCAAAAACTTTACCTAAAACCCTAGCTTGCTCAGCACCTTTTATGGATAGCTGATCATAATTATCAGTACCCCATGATGCCTGACCATGTCTTACAAAAGTAATTAGAGCCATCTCATCCTCTTATTTTTACTTAGCCTGCCAAGTCAGTTGTAAACAACGTACAAACATAGCTTCCACAAAAACTCCAAAATCTTTAAAAGCTGGGTTTTGTGTTTCCTTGTGGTAATAGCGATAATAAATTTGCTGAACAATGGCTGCTAAACGGAATAATCCAAAAACCTCATAAAAGTTCCAGTTATTTGTCTGTAACCCTGTTTTCTGCAAATAATATTTAACGACTTCCTTGCGTCTAAACATTCCTTTTAAGTGTGTTGGTTGACGTCTTGTCGATTTCAACAAAACGCTATCATCATCTTGTATCCAATATGCAAGTGCACACCCTAAGTCCATTAATGGATCTCCTAAGGTTGCCATTTCCCAATCCAATACGCCGATGAGGCGAGTTGGATCTTTAGGATCTAAAATGACGTTATCAAACCGCCAGTCATTATGAATAACACATGTTTTAACGTCTTTAGGTATATGGTTTAGAAGCCATGTTCTTATAGCTTCAAAACTAGGTACATCTGGCGTTTTCGCTTTTTCATAACGCTTAATCCAACCTTCTACCTGTCTACGACAATAACCTTCACCTTTACCTAAATCTTCTAAATCTGTGCCTTCATAAGGCACCTGATGAAGTGCGATTAATGCATCAATCGTATTCATGCACAACTGATTGACTTTTTTAGGTGTAAAATTTAAATCTTCGGGTAGATCTGCTCGAGGAATCACACCTTCAATCCGATCCATCACATAAAAATCACAACCAATAACGCTCTCATCAGTACATAACGCAACCATATCTGGAACTAACGGGTATAAAGGCTTAAGTGATTTCTGAACTTTATACTCGCGGTTCATATCATGTGCAGATTTTGCTTTGGTTCCCGCTGGCGGACGGCGTAAAATTAAATCTCGATTATCGTAACGAATACGATATGTCCAATTAGAAGCACCACCTGAGTACTGGGTAACTTGCGGCATCCCATTTAGAACAACTCCCTGTTCCTTCAACCACTGGTCAACCGCTTTAATATCCAGCTCCTCACCTCGGCGGACAGCTCCTCCTACATCGATGACATTCATTACGCGATCTTTCCCTTTAATGGCTGAGTAGTACGGCCATAACCACGTTTTTTAAGCTCGATTTTTGTGATTACTCGCTTGTGTACTTCATCTGGACCATCAGCCAATCGTAAAGTACGAGCAGCGCCAAAGAAGCGTGCTAAAGGTGTATCGTTGGCTACGCCCATTCCACCATACATCTGAATTGCCATATCCATGACTTGCTGCATTACATTTGGCGCAATGACTTTAATGGCAGAGATTTCTGTCATGGCTGCTGTATTTCCAACAGTATCCATTTTCCATGCAGCATAAAGAGTCATTAAACGTGCTTGAGCAATAGCAATTCGTGCATCGGCCACTTTCTCTTTATTTCCACCTAACTCTAAGATGGGTTGACCAAATGCAATTCGACTCATGCCTCGATCAATCATTAATTCTAGTGCACGTTCTGCCGCACCTACACATCGCATGCAATGATGAATTCGTCCCGGTCCTAAGCGCCCTTGTGCTATTGCAAATCCTTCACCCGGACCACCAATAAAATTCTCGACTGGTACACGAACGTTTGTAAAACTCACTTCTCCATGACCATGAGGCGCATCTATATCACCAAAAATCGGTAACATTCTTTCAATTTTTACTCCAGGTGTATTGATAGGTACAAGAACCATGGAGTGCTGTTCATGTCTTCCTTTTTTGGAATCAGGAGTGTGAGCCATAAAAATTAAAAGTTTTGCATTTGGATCACCTAAACCCGATGACCACCATTTACGACCGTTTAAAACAATTTCATTACCATCAACAATAGCTGTAGCTTGCATATTGGTTGCATCACTTGAAGCAACCTCTGGCTCTGTCATACAAAATACAGAGCGGATATCGCCGTTTAATAAAGGTTCTAACCATTGCTTTTTTTGTGCTTCACTACCGTAACGCCACAGGACTTCCATATTGCCAGTATCTGGTGCGCTACAATTGAAAACCATTGGTGCTAAAAAGCTACGTCCAGTTTGTTCTGCAATATGTGCATATTCTTGAATACTTAATCCAGCTCCAAGCTTTTCATCTGGCAAAAACATATTCCATAAACCAGCGGCTTTTGCTTTTGCTTTTAAAGTTTGTAGTGCTTTAGGCCATTTCCACGTTGTCCAATCTTCTGGATCACAAGTGCGATGTACTTCTTTCCAGAAGTCATCTTCAATTGGAACAATTTCATTTTCCATGAACTGTTTAGTTTTTTCTAAGTACGCCTTACCTTTTGCGCTAAGTTCGAAATCCATTATCTTTAACTCTGTTTCTTGGTATTTGCCAAGCGTACATAAGTTTGTATAATGAATAAAATGAATTAATTTAATAGTAAATCATGCATAAAGATAATGAAAAAGTCGCTTCGCTTGCCCGAATTGATCTAAATTTATTTCGGGTCTTCGCAACAATTTATAAAGAGAAAAACTTAACACGCGCGAGTGAGCAGCTATTTCTTAGCCAACCTGCCGTAAGTCATGCACTTGCTAGATTACGTGAACACTTCAATGATCCTTTATTTATTCGAGACGGACATGGAGTAATGCCTTCACAAGTTGCAAAACGAATTTGGCCGAACATTGAACACTCACTTGCTTTATTAAATGAAGCTATTCAAAGCACATTAGATTTTCAACCAGAAAGAGACTTAACGAAAATCACGATTGCAATGAATGATGAGTTTGAACCCATCTTACTGCCATTAATCATTCAACATTTTTCAAATTTTAATAATGAATTAAAAATAAATAGTGTTCGTATTGATCGTAAAAATTTACGCCAAGAACTTGCATCCGGAAGAATTGATTTTGCGATAGATGTTACACATTCAATTGAAGAAGGCATTGCTCAACAAACGTGTATGAAAGATAAGTTTGTTATTATGTGCCATGAAAAACATCCCATCTTAAAATTAGGCTTAAATATAGAAAATTATTTAAAAACTGAACATATCACAGTCTCAGCTCGACCTACGGGAAGAGTCTTTGAAGACTTTATATTGTCAAAACAAGGATTAAAAAGATCAATCAAACTCAGATGCCAACAATACCAAACAGCGATTAGTATGCTCACGCAATCAAACTATTTGCTTACCATTTCATATTGCCAAGCACTGTATCTTAAAAAAAATCATCCAGAGATTAAAATTTATCCTCTTCCTGTGAACATTGAAGGATATGAGATGAATCTATATTGGGATGAAGAAAAAACAAACGAGCAAGAAACGTCATGGTGTAAGACTCAATTACTTCAAGTAATGGCTAATCTACAAGCAAGTTTGACTGAGAAGAAATAAGTCTGACAACTTCAAACGATTAGTTTGATGCATAATTTAATATCTATTTTATTCATTTTATTCATCGTATAAAAAGCTTTAAGCTCATTTTATTTCATGGAAGACGGAAATTAAAAATGAGTAAAGTTTGGCAACAAACATACATTGAGGCTGGTATCCCTGATGAGATCTGCTTACCTCTAATAAGTAGCTCAATGATTGACATCTTTGAACGAAACAGCAAAGAATTTGCTGATAAAACTGCCTATATTTTTAGAGATGAAAAATTAAGCTATAAACAAGTTGATCACTTATCTTTGAAGTTTGCTGGTTTTTTACAATCACTTGGACTTAAAAAAGGCGCACGTGTCGCTGTCATGCTACCAAACATCTTGCAGTACCCTATTTCAGTGATGGGTATTCTTCGAGCAGGATTAATTTTAGTAAATGTAAATCCTTTATATACGCCAAGAGAGCTTGAGCATCAATTAAAAGATTCAGGTGCAGAAGTTATTATTGTTCTGGACAGTTTAAAAAATACTTTTCAGCAAATTGCTGCTAACACTGCAGTCAAACATTTAATCGTAACGAGTATAAATGAGTCTTTAGTTGAACCATTTGCACAAACAAACAATGATGAGTCCATCTTATTTAGTTCGGCTTTAGCGTCTCCTATATCAACGTACACTAAACCTGACCTCACTTTAAATGACACAGCTGTTTTGCAGTACACAGGTGGCACAACGGGTGTTTCTAAAGGCGCTGAATTGACTCATCTTAATCTGGTGTCAAATCTATTACAAAATAACGCTATTTTTGGACCAATCTTGTTAGGTGGAAAACAAGAACAGCAAAATATGATTTGCGCTTTACCTCTTTACCATATTTTTGCATTTCAACTTTCCATGGTATCTCAATATGTTGGATTTGCATGTGTGTTAATTTTAAACCCGAGAGATACCCCAAGCCTAATAAATGAAATGGTTAAGCACCCTCCTGTGCTATTCCCTTCAGTCAATACGCTTACAAATGCATTAGTGAACCATGAAGATATTCATAAAGTTGATTTTAGTCATATAAAATTAGCAACGAGTGGTGGAATGGCAACGTTACCGACAACGGCGGAAGCTTGGCATAAGTTAACCCAAAAACCGTTACTTGAAGGTTATGGCCTATCTGAAACTTCCCCCGTAGTTTCGGTTAATCCTCCAAATATCAAAGGATTTACAGGAAAAATTGGTATTCCACTTCCGTCAACAGAAATTGCGATTATTGATGATAATGGACAAGAAGTTCTCTTAAACCAAGAAGGCGAAATTGCGGTTAGAGGCCCTCAAGTCATGAAAGGCTACTGGAACCGTCCTGAAGAAACCGCCCAAGTAATGACACACGATGGATACTTCCGTACCGGTGATATTGGTGTAATGGATTCAGCTGGTTTCGTTAAAATTGTCGATCGTAAAAAAGATATGATTCTCGTATCTGGTTTTAATGTTTATCCAAATGAAATTGAAGAAGTCGTCAGCAGACATCCTAAAGTTCTAGAAGCAGCAGCTATAGGCGTTATGGATGAAAAAAGCGGTGAAGTACCAAAATTATTCATTGTAAAGAAAGATATTAACTTAACTGAAAATGAAATTTTTGAATTTATTTCAGATAAACTCACGGGTTACAAACAACCAAAATATATCGAGTTTTTAGGTGAATTACCTAAATCAAATGTGGGCAAAATTTTACGTAAAGAACTGAGATAATAAGTTAATAGCTATCTAAAGAGGCATATATGTCATTAATATGCCTCTTCAGCTGTAAATAATAGAGCATAAATAATGGATAACTTTACTCAGGACTTAATTACTCTATTAGATGTGAAGCAAATTGATAGTTTGCTCTTTCAGGGAAATTGTACGCAGATATTTGGTTCTCATTTATTTGGTGGACAGCTTTTAGGTCAATCTTTAGTTGCCGCGGCAAAAACGACTGATCGTCCAGCGCATTCACTTCATGCCTACTTTCTTAAAGCTGGAGTAACTGACGCACCGATTTTATATCAAGTCATAAAGTTACAAGATGGCTCTACATTTAGCCGAAGAGAAGTAAAAGCGCTACAAAATGGACAATTAATTTTTACAGCGTTGATTTCCTTTGCACATCCTGAACAAGGACCAGAATTTCAAACTCCACCTCCAAACTATCCATCTCCTGATCAATTACAATCAGAGATCGATCATAAACTTGAAATTTCAGAACAAATCCCTGAGCACTTTAGATCTGAATTTTTAAATCCTTTTCAAATTGAAATTAAGCCCGTTAAATTCTTTAATCCTCTTAATTCAACCAAGTCTTCTTCCTATGCGGAATATTTCAAAACATATAGTAAATTAACAACTCGAAAAGACTCAATTATTTTATCTCAAGCAATTACTGCCTATTACTCAGATTATAACTTGCTATCTGTTTCATTACTAAAAAATGGCTTTAGCTACTTAACAAAAGGTATTAGAGCTATAAGTTTAGACCATACTATTTATTTTCATCATCATTTTGAAATTGATGAATGGTCTCTTTATGATTTAAATACGACTGTTAGCTCACAAGCAAGAAGTCTAAACTATGGAGAAATCTGGCAAAATGAAAAATTAGTATGCAGTACAGTACAAGAATGTCTAATAAGAAAATTTTAAATTAGTTATAAACTTAGCCTGAATAATAAAAAGTAAGGTTAAACCCATGTTTCAACCTTACTAAAATATAATTTCTATTTATAGACCTTTGACTTTTTGATTAACTTTTTCATCAAGCCTACTTGCTGCATACAATGCGCTGTTTAGTACACACCAACGAAATGGCTCTGGTAGTGTTGAAGGGTTTTTATGAGCCATTAAAAAAAAAAGTAGCGGATTTTCATCTTTCTTCTGGATCTTTTGAGCAATCATATGCCCAACCATTCCTTGTGTACCCAATCCATGTCCAGAACAACCTGTAGCATAATAAATATTACTGCTAGAACCTAAAGTTCCTACGACTGGAATCGAATCATTCGCATAGCTAATATAGCCACTCCAACAACTTTTAATAGAAATATCTTTTAAGAATGGAAAACGTTCATTTAAAGCATTTTTTAATGCTCTATAGTGAACATAATCTGGTTTATTGGGAGTATTTGATCCATAGATATAACGTAATTGCTTAGTTGTACAGACCAACGTATTTCTTGCCGTCAAACGATGACTTTCCATAATATGATGTGATGTGGTTATGCCTTCACGTCCTTGCCATCCGAGTACATCTAATTGTGCTTGAGAAAGAGGCTCTGTTTCTATCGCTGATACGCGTAAAGGTACTATTGTGCTAGCGAGCACACCCATTTTGGGGGTAAAGGCATTACTCGCAAATATTAAATTTGGAGCATTTACACTTCCATTAGGGGTCTTAACATTAATAACGGCCCCCTCCGTAAAGGAAATTAGAGGTGTATTTTCATATAGCTTTACACCAGCTTGTATGGCTGCTTCTCTTAACCCTAAAATATATTTACCGGGGTTAAGCGTTCCTCCTCTAGGAATATAGCTACCAAATAAAAAGGCTGAAGGAATACCTTTAGCACGCATTTTTGAATTGTTCCAAAACTCAAGTGAACACCCTAATTCTGCGGCAATTCTAATTTCTTCATGGATTTGCTTTTCTTGAGATGGGTGTATCCCTGCTCTAATCAGGCCAGACTGGTTATAGTCACATTGAATATTATATTCTTGAAACATCTTTTCGGCGAAGCTAACACCTTCTTCATAAAAATCAACAACATTCTTTGCTGATTCAGTACCTAACTTCTTTAGAAAAAGTTCATATTTTAAACCTAATGCGCCACCTAAATAGCCAGCGTTACGTCCGCTTGCACCAAAACCTGCAAACTCTTTTTCCAGTACAACAACCTTAGAACCATCTTTAACAAGTTCTAAAGCAGCACATAAGCCTGCTAAGCCAGCCCCAATTATTACGACATCGGCAGAAATATCATCTCTAAGCTCTGCTTGAATGTTCTTCGGCTTTTCTTCCCACCCACCGATTTCTCGAAATTTGTCTTCCAAATCCATAGCCTAATATTCCTTTATAAATTCATAAGGTTTAAAACTAAAACTTAAAATCTATATAAGAAATTAAAAATTAGTTCACGCCTTTTCTGTAATTTTAAAACTATAGTCTATCCATATACTTAATTTAAATGAATTTAACTAATGGTTTGATATAAATGTAATTTATAGTAGAAATGTTTAATATAGGCAGACTTCTTAAAATAAATTTTAAATAATCTAATACAGAGAATAAAACAACTTTAAATATTTTATAAATATATTCTGGCAATTAATATTATTTTTCTTTTAATATTAAAATTAATAAATGGAGCAGTTAAAAACAACCGCTCCATTTAAATTTAAAACCGATATCCAAATTTTAGACCATAGGCGATTGCATGATTGTCTTTGAAATCTGCTTGTTCTGCGAATGGTTTAATTCCTTCTATTGGTAAGTAATAAGTTCCATCTTCGGTTTTTGTATCACCTAACCAATAATATTTTATACCACCAGCTATAAAGTAGTTTTTAGCAGGGTTAAATTGGACACCTAAACCAAGCGACCATGAACCTTTGATTGGTCCCAT
>Ga0157370_10002829_pt1 | contig 20742 bp, 17 predicted proteins | sample C35metaG_FD_113463 | JGI IMG/M metagenome (GOLD analysis project Ga0157370, IMG submission 113463) | Corn rhizosphere microbial communities from Kellogg Biological Station, Michigan, USA - C3-5 metaG | ecosystem: Host-associated > Plants > Roots > Rhizosphere > Soil | place: USA: Michigan...
ACCCCCGGCGAATGAACGGCGATCACGCCGTCAGGAGAACCCCGCCACCGCCTAGGGCTCGGTCCCCGCCACCTGTCCCATTTTCACCCGGTGACGGTGTCCCATTTTCAACCGGCGTTGACAATGCCGGGTGCGGATACGTACCGGCAGTCGTTTCCGCTCTACGCACTGCAGGTGACGGCGTACTCTGTGGCGCTCGCGTGGCTCTACTGGCGCACCGGCGGCAGCCTGCTCCTGACGATGGTCATGCACGCCGCCTTGAACACCATGAAAGACATCGTGCCGTCGGGCGGCGCGCCGGGCGCGAGCCCATTTACGCTCGACTCTACGCTGGTGTTCCGCTTGACGGTCGTGCTGCTGTGGGTTGTCGCCGCCGTGCTGCTCGTTCGTATGCGCGGTGTGCCCACCGCGACTATCGAACCTTGAGAACGCGCCGCGGCTGTGTGACTATCGAGCTCCGCGGCCGCGACACTCACCCCATGACTGGATCGACCTTCGATGCAGCTTCCGATCATGTCCTACCCGGACACCGCGGCATTCTTTCGAACTGCTCTCCTGCTCGGCTTGGTCTCGCCGCCGTCCGTGATCGCGTGGGCTGACGGCGTGATCCAGGGCGATTCCGTCCCACCGCCGGCCATCTTCGATGTTGCGCTCGCCGGTGCCGAGCTGACCGCGGTTCGCATGGCGCTCCAGCCGCTCGCCACGGATCCTGAACCCTGGTCCGTGTTGCAGGCTGTCCTCGCACTCGCCGCGCGAGATCTCGGCGCTGACCGGCGCACGGTTGACGACACCATGCGTGTCCTCGCGCAATTTCGGCGGCTGCCCGCCGTTCCGGGATCAGTCGAGGCCGAGCTGGATGTGCTCGAAGACGATCACATGCTCGCCCAAGCGGGCGTGCAGCAGCACGACCTTGCCGAGGTGCGCGGTCGGATTCGGGCTTGGCTCGAGCCGTTCGCGCGCCTCGAGGTGATGGCGTCGCACGGCGGCGTGGTAGTTTCACGAGGTGCGTAGCAGGGACCTCGAGGTGGGAGATTATTCGAAGGCCGCCGAGTATTACGATCTGCTCTATGCCGCGACCAAGGACTACGCGGCCGAGAGTGCGGTCGTCGCGCAACTCATCCGGGCCGCGGCGCCGGCGGCGCATCGCGTGCTCGACGTGGCGTGCGGCACCGGCAAGCATGCCGAGGCGCTCACGGATTCCGATGGCAGCTTTCGAACTACTGCACCGCAGAGACGCAGAGACGCAGAGACGCACTTAAATGGGGTCAGACTCCAATTCGCCAAACGGAGGGCGAAATAGGGTCAGACTCCATTTCGAACGCCGTCTACGGCAGTTCCTCTGCGGACTCTGCGCCTCCGCGGTTCAATCAGCGGTTCAGCGGTTCAGCGGTTCAGCGGATCCAACCAGCCGATCAATCAATCCGGCTGCGCGAGCCCGCACCCAAGCATGCGCCGCCGACGCGTACGCCGGCGCGTGCCGCACGGGCACCGACACGTGTACCGACTGCCAGGTCTGCGCCGTTGTTGTCGCGTGCGCGCCGTCACACTTCGGCGCCGCCGTCCGTCAGGCTAGTATACCTCACCACACCCTGCGCCGTGAACGACCACGACTGGCTGGCCGCACAATTCGACGCGCATCGCGACCACCTCCGAGGCGTCGCCTACCGCCTGCTCGGCTCCGCGAGCGAGGCCGACGACGCCGTGCAGGAAGTGTGGCTGCGCCTGAGCCGGACGGACGCCAGCGACGTCGACAATCTGGGCGGTTGGCTCACGACGATCGTCTCGCGCATCTGCCTCGACATGCTGCGGTCTCGCGCGTCGCGCCGCGAGGAGTCGCTCGACGCGGCGGCGAGCGTCCGCGACCCCCGGGGCGATCCCGAGCACGAGACGCTGCTGGCGGATTCCGTCGGTGTGGCATTTCTCATCGTGCTCGATACGCTTGCTCCTGTGGAGCGCACCACGTTCGTGCTGCACGACATGTTCGGGCTTCCGTTCAACGAGATTGCGCGGATCGTCGGGCGGACACCGGCGGCGACGCGGCAGATCGCCAGCCGCGCGCGGCGGCGCGTGCGCGGACCATCTCGCGCCGCGCCCGACGCATCGCGGCATCGCGCGCTGGTCGAGGTCTTTGTCGGCGCGCTGCGGACCGGCGACCTCGACGCCCTGCTCCGCGTGCTCGATCCCGATTTCGTGATGCGTGCCGACGCAAGCGTGGCCGGTACGGCCATGGAAACCCGTGGCGCCGAAGCCTGGGCCACACAAGCGCTCGGCGGCGCGCGCGCGTTCGCCCGCGCGCTCCAGTTCGTGCACCCGATCATTGTGAACGGCGCGCCGGCCTTGGTGTTCGCGCCGCGTGGCCGGCTGATGAGAGTGTTGACATTCACGATCGTGGGCGATCGCATCGTCGCCGCCGACCTCATCGGCGACGTATCGCGACTGCGCTCGCTCGGGCTTTCCGCACCACCCGTATAGACCCTTCGAGAGGATCACCACATGAAAATCAGGCTGACGAGCGTCTACGTCGACAATCTGGACAAGGCCCTGCGCTTCTACACGGACGTGTTGGGGTTCGTGAAGAAGGCCGACTTCTCGAACGGGCCCTATCGCTGGCTGACGGTTGCCTCACCGGAGGAGCCGGACGGCACCGAGCTGCATCTGGCGCTGAATGACAATCCGGCGGCCGCGGCCTACCAGCAGGCGATGTTTCAGCAGGGACAGCCGGCGGCGATGTTCTTCACCAGCGACGTCAAGGGCGACTACGAGCGCATCAAGGCGCGCGGCGCCGAGTTCACCATGCCGCCAACCGACGTGACCGGCTCGACCATCGCGCAACTGAACGACACCTGCGGCAACCGCGTTCAGATCACCCAGCTGGCGCGCTGGTAACGCGCGTTCGATCGGACGGATGTACGTCGGCGAAGTAGAGGCGTGGGCTCAGTATTACCGTTTCTTCGCCGACAGGCCATTCCGCGCCACCGCAGCCTTCACGAGGGCCTTGAACGCCTCCGCGTCGACCCGGGTCCCTTCGTGAATGTCGATCGCCCTTCGCGTGTTGCCTTCCAAGCTGGCATTGAAGAGGCGCGACGGGTCTGGAATGGCGGCGCCGTGAGCGAACGTGAGCTTCACGACCTTCGTATACGATTCGCCAGTACAAACAATTCCGTCGTGCGACCAGACCGGAGTGCCCGGGTTCGACGGCTTGACCCACTTCCACTCCTCGGTCATTTCGGGATCGGCTTCGAGGATCAGCGCCCGCATGCGCGCCAGAGTCTCCCCGCGCCATCCGCCCAGGTCGCGGATCCGCTGGTCGATGAGCCGGGGAGCCGCGTCTCCCGTCGCTTGCCGACGTGTGCCCGCGTCGGCGTTCGCCTTCGTCTTTCCCGGCGTGCGCGAAGAACCTGACGGAGACTTCATGGTGAAGTGACTACCACCGCCGGAAGTGAGCGCGCAGCGCGTCGAGGGCCGCGGGCGATATGGCCTCTTCGGGCAGCTGCCCCATTGTCCGAATGGCGTCGCGCATCTGCGCCAGGTAAAGCCGGCAGAAGGGACACGTCGTCAGGTGCTCATCGAACCGCGTGCGATCCGTGGCCGGCAGACTCTCCTCCAGATATTCGGTCACGAGCTCGACGAGCTCCTTGCACGTCATTTCTCGCTCGGCGTCGCTCGTCATGGCCGCCCCGTGTCGAAGTGCCGCTCCAGTGCCCCTCGCACGCGACTGCGGGCGCGGTGCAGAAGGACTCTCTGGTTAGTCTCGCTGATCCCCAGGACGTTACACACCTCCTCCGCGGACCACCCCTCCACGTCTCGCAACGTAATGGCTTCGCGCTGCGCCGGCGGCAGTCCGGCGATGACGCCCTCGACAAAATCGAGCGTCTCTCGCATCAGCAACAACTCCTCGGGTGACGATCCCCACGCCGTCGGCGGTACGGCCCAATGATCAGCCCATTGCGGCTCGTGAGCCCCAACGAACCGGTCGGCGGCCACGGCGGGTAAGGCTTCCGTCCCTGCATCCGCTGCATCGCCGAACTCCGAGAACGGCACCGTTCGGCGTTCGCGCTCGGCGCGTGTACGCGCGCGGTTGACGAGGATGCGAAACAGCCAGGTCTTGAACGACGACCTGTTCTGAAAATTCTCAATCCCCTGAAGCACGCCGAGCCAGGTTTCCTGTACGATTTCTTCGGCTATGGCGCGGCTTCCGGCATACACGAGCGCCAGCCGGAGCAGAGGCCCTTGGTAGCGTTCGACGAGTCCGACGAACGCCGCCTCGTCGCGTTCAATGAGCGAGGCGATCAGATCCCTATCGTCGGCGGCGGAATGATCGGTCATGGAGCGAGTTCGTAAACATGGAAAGGAGGAAGTGTAACGCCGTACGCACTTCGTGGACTAGAGCTTCACACGATGCTCACGTCCTTCCAATCCAACACAGGAGATTCGCCATGTCATCCGCTCACAGTGCCGCGATGCCCTCGAGGTCCCTCGTTACGCTATCCACCGATCGGCTCATCGAGTTCCTCGATACGATCGGGATTGGCGTGCTTCGATACGGCCTGGTGCTTCTGCTTCTCATGTGGGGTGCCGCGAAATTTGGTGCGTTCGAGGCGGAGGCCATCAGGCCGCTCGTGGAAAACAGCCCGCTCGTGAGTTGGATGTACGGCGTGTTCGGCCTGCGCGGAACCGCCGCACTCTTCGGTGGATTCGAGGTCACCGCGGGAGTGCTCATCGCCACACGCCGATGGTTCCCGCGCGTGTCCGGGTACGCGAGCCTGGCGGCGAGCGGCATGTTTCTCGTGACGCTGTCGTTTCTGATCACCACTCCGAACGTCTTCGCGCCGACGAGCCCATGGGGCGGCTTTCTAATGAAGGACATCATCCTGCTCGGCGCCGCCCTGTACACATCCGCCGAAGCGCTGCGCGTGCCGCGGAATGGCATCGCGTGAACACCATGGCGCCGCCAGGAGCTGGACGTCGCGAGTGGATCGGGCTCGCCGTGATAGCGCTTCCCTGCCTCCTCTACTCGATGGACCTGACGGTACTGAACCTGGCGGTGCCGCAACTGAGCGCGGATCTGCGGCCCTCGAGTGCACAGCTCCTCTGGATCGTGGACATCTACGGTTTCGTGCTCGCCGGGATGTTGATCCCAATGGGGACGCTCGGGGACCGCATTGGCCGGCGCCGGTTGCTCTTGATGGGGGCTGCCGCATTTGGCGCCGCGTCGGTGCTTGCGGCGTTCTCGAGGAGTGCAGCCATGCTGATTGCCGCGCGAGCGGTCCTCGGCATTGCGGGAGCGACCCTCGCACCCTCGACACTGTCGTTGATTCGCAACATGTTCACGGACGCGCACCAGCGGTCGATGGCCATCGGCGTATGGATCACGAGTTACTCTGTTGGCGGCGCCATCGGCCCGCTGCTCGGCGGTGTATTGCTGAATTATTTCTGGTGGGGCTCCGTGTTCCTGATCGGCGTTCCGGTGATGCTGCTGTTGCTCGTGATCGGTCCGGTGCTCTTGCCGGAGTTCCGTGATCCGAATGCGCGGCGCCTGGATCTCCTCAGTGCCACGCAATCACTCCTGGCCGTGCTGCTCGTGATTTACGGCCTCAAGCAAATTGCTCAGGGCAATGTGGGATGGTGGGCAGCGCTGGCGATTGCCGGTGGCGTCTCCGTCGGCACGCTCTTCGTTCGCAGACAAAGCAGGCTCACGGATCCGCTGATCGACCTCGGGTTGTTTCGGGTTCGCGCGTTCAGCGTCGCCCTTGGGTCGTACACGCTCGCCACGCTCGTGGTGTTCGGCGTCTTCTTGTTCATCTCGCAATACCTGCAACTCGTTCGCGGCCTCACACCGTTGCAGGCTGGTGTTCGAATGATGCCCATCTTTTTGGGCTTCATCGTCGGCTCCATGCTCACGCCGATGCTGGCGCGCCGCGTCGGCCCAACGACGCTCCTGGCAGCGGGCCTGGCGCTGGGGGCATTGGGCTTCGCCATACTCGCGACGTTGCAGGTGACTTCCGGATCGACGCTGCTCGTGACGGCGTTCATCGCGTATTCGCTGGGTCTGGCACCCGTGTTCACCCTCGCCACGGACATGATCGTCGGCGCCGCTCCTCCCGAGCGTGCGGGTGCGGCATCGGCGCTTTCGGAAACGGGATCAGAATTTGGCGGCGCGTTGGGCATCGCCGTGCTCGGCAGCATCGGAACCGCCGTCTATCGCGGCGGCATGGGGCGCGCCGTATTGCACGGCCTTCCGCACGATGCGGGCGTCGTGGCGCGCAGCACGATCGGCGGCGCGGTTGCCGTAGCCGGGCGTCTTCCGGGACGCGGTGGCGCCGAACTAGTTGGCGCAGCTCGAGAGGCGTTCACCCGGTCTCTGAACGTGACCTCGGCCATCAGTGCGATGATGGTAGTGGTCACGGCAATCGCCGTCGTCGTAGTGTTGCGACAAGCGCGCGTCCCGGCCACTTTGGGGCCTTCGCCTGAGGGCGGAGACCACGATGAGAACGCTGGAGCACCAATGACATGACGCACGTACCGAACGCCATCCCCGCCCTTGGTGAGCGATACACGATCGAGCGAGAGCTTGGCTATGGCGGGATGGCGACCGTCTATCTTGCCGCCGACACGAAACACGGGCGCAAGGTGGCGATCAAGGTGCTGCGCCCCGAGCTCGCCGCGAGCGTCGGACCGGATCGCTTTCTGCGCGAGATCGAAACGGTCGCCCGCCTGAGTCACCCGCACATCCTTCCGCTCTACGACTCGGGGGCGACGGACGCCTGCCTCTACTACGTGATGCCGTACGTGAGGGGCGAGACGCTGCGCCAGCGGCTCGCGCGCGATGTACAACTGCCGGTTCACGAGGCCGTCACGATCACCAGGCACGTCGCGTCCGCGCTCGATTTTGCCCACTCGCACGGCGTGCTTCACCGCGACATCAAGCCGGAAAACATCCTCATCCACGAGGGCGAGGCCATGCTGGCCGATTTCGGGATCGCCCTCGCCGTCGGCGGCGAAGCGTCGGGTCGGCTCACCGCGCTTGGCATGGCCATCGGGACACCGGAGTACATGAGCCCGGAGCAGGCGGTGGGCGACACCGTCCTCGATACGCGGAGCGACGTGTTCAGCTTGGGCTGTGTCCTCTACGAGATGCTGGCCGGCGAACCGCCACACACCGGCGCGTCTCCACTCGCCGTCATCGCGAGCAGAATCACCGTCCCGGCGCGGCGCGTCCGGCATCGGCGCTCCGGAGTATCCGCCGCCGTGGACGATGCGCTCGCGAAGGCGCTGGCCATCGATCCGGCTGATCGCTTTGCGTCGGCCGGCGCGTTCGCGGCGGCGCTTCGCACCGATGACGCGACCAGGTCGGACCAGCCCACCATCGCCGTTCTTCCTTTTCTGAATCTGAGCTCGGTCGCCGAGAACGAGTATTTCGCCGATGGATTGACCGAGGACGTGATCGCGCAGCTGTCGAAGATCCAGGCGCTGAAAGTGATCTCGCGGACGTCGGCGATGCGCTTCAAGCGGCGCGAGCAAAGCCTAAACGAGATCGCCGCGGCATTGGGCGCCACGGCCGTTCTCGACGGCAGCGTGCGCCGCGCGGCGGATCGCGTCCGCATCGTCGCGCAGCTCATCGACGTCGCCGCCGACCGCACGCTGTGGACGGAGACGTACGATCGCCAACTGACCGACATCTTCGCGATTCAGAGCGACGTCGCGCTCCAGATCGCGAGAGCGTTGCGCGCCGAGCTTTCGCCGGACGAGCGGGTTCGCATTGCGCACGAGCCGACGGCCGATCTCGAGGCCTATCACCTCTACCTGCGCGGCCGGCATCAATTCACTCGATTCAGCGGCGAAGGGTTCAAGAAGGGAATCGAGTACTACCGCGCCGCCGTGACAAGGGATCCGCGCTACGCGATGGCGTACGTCGGACTGGCGCTCGGCTACGCCGAGCTTGCAGAGACCGGGGCTGACAATCCCGACGAGGCGTACGCGCGAGGCAAGGAGGCCGCGCGCAAAGCGCTCGAGCTCGACCCCGATCTGGGAGATGCGCACACGGTGCTCGCGTATCTCAAGTTCGCCAGCGACTTCGACTGGATCGGTGCCGAAGAGGAGTTTCATCGCGCACTCGAGCTCACGCCGGGAAGCGCGGACGCGTACGATCTGTATGGGCGCCTGTGCGCCGCGATGGGCCGCTTCGACGAAGCCGTCGCGTTGCTGGCGCGGGCGCAGGCGCTCGACCCGATGGCGCATCGGATCGACATTGCCACCGCGCTTCTGCGGGCGGGCCGATACGACGAGGCGCTGGAAAATGCACAACTCGCGCTGGAGCTGGACCCGAAATACGCCCGCGCGCACGCGACGGTGGCGTGGACGTTCGCCAAGCGAGGCCGCCTCGACGAGGCGCGCACGCACATGGAAAAGGCGGTCGCGCTCGGGAGCGACGACACGATGTGGATCGCGCAGCACGGACAGATCTGCGCGATGGCCGGCGATCGCGACACCGCGCGGGCCACGCTGCGGCGGCTGGAGGAGTTGTCGAGCCAGCGATACGTCTCGCCGTATCACATCGCGTACGTCTTCACGGGATTGGGTGAGCTCGACCGCGCGATGGATTACCTCGAGCGCGCGTTCGCGAATCGGTCCGGCGCGGTGTACGGGATCAAGGGCTCATTTCTCTTCACGCCACTCCATTCGCATCCGCGATTTCAGGCGCTCCTGCGCAGGATGAATCTGGCGTAGCGTCGCGGGGCGGGCCGCGTGAGCATGGGACTGCATTCGTTTCAGTCGTGGTTTCATCATTCCCTAATGAAACCATAACTGGTTTTGTCCGTACAACGCACGCATATAGTCGCGTCGCAACTCGACGCCGCGTGCGGAAGCTCTGGTTGTGCGCACCGGCGACGTGGATCTCCCAAGCCCCCGCCCATGAGACTCCCCGCCGACCTCCGTTGCTTGGCCGTCGCCGCCCTCTGTGCGCTCGGCACGTCGCTCCTGCCGGCCGCTCTGGCCCGCGCGCAAACGCCGCAGCCTGAGACGCTGACCGGGTCCGTGAAGAGCGACAGCGGCGTCGCGATCCCCAACGCATCGATCACCATCACGCCGACCGGCGCCGGGTTCAGCGCCGCGGTCACGGTCCGCCCCAACGCGGCCGGCTGGTGGAGCGCAACGATTCCCGACCGCGCCGCACAGTACAACATCACCGTCAGTGCCATCGGTTGGATCCAGTCGCGTACCACGGTCAAATCCGCGGGAGCAGGCACGAGCGGGCCGGTCGTCGTCGACATCGTGCTCAAGCGTGCACCCGTCGTCCTCGGCGCCGTTCGCATCACCGAACAACGCCGGCAGCGGCCGCCGCGCGAATTCATTGGCGCCGACGTGGCGGGAACGGAGAAGGGAATCCTCGCCAGCTCGGAGGTCTTCGCCGTCGCTGACCAGGGCGATCTCATGGGAATGATCGCGCAAGTGCCTGGCATCACCGTCACGTCCGACGCCAGTACGGGCCTTCCCAGCTTTTCGGTGCTCGGTCTGTCCGGCTCCCAGAACACCGTCACCCTGAATGGGCTCGCCTTCGGCGGCGGCGACGTGCCTCGCGACATCATCGGCGCGGTACGGGTCAGCGCGTCGACGTACGACGTGTCACGCGGCGGGTTCAGCGGAGCGCAGCTCTCCGTGACCCAAGCGTCCGGCAGCAACTTCGTGAACCAGATCGTCCATGCGACGTTCGACTCGCCGGGGCTGCAAGCCACCGACCGCATCGGCCGGCAGCTCGGCCAGCGGTACGCGAACACACAGTTGAGCGGCGGCTTCAGCGGGCCGATCGTGTTCGATCGCGTCTTCTACAACGTCTCGGTGCAGGCCGGACGGCGGTTAAGCGACCTCTCATCGCTGCTCACCGGCGATCCGGCGACGCTCGCCGGGCTCGGCATCTCGCACGACTCGGTGGTGGCGCTCACCGCCGCTGCCCAGGCGACCGGCATGCCCGTGAACGCGTCGGGGATTCCCGACCGCCGCCAGACGGACAACGCATCGATGCTCGCGCGCTTCGACTGGACTCCGACGCAGAACGCGGTCGGTAACATCACGACCTCGCTCCGGCACAGCAAATCCCTCGCATCGTTCGTCTCCTCGACCGCGCTGCCGGGGCACGGCGGCGATCTGTCGCGCAACGGCGGCGACGTCACCGGCGAGTTTTCGGTGTACCTCGACTCGCTGGTGCTCAACGACACGCGCATCGGTGCCCATACCGATGTCACCAACGCGATACCGTATACACGCCTGCCGGACGCGCGCGTCCTCGTCACGTCGCAGCTCGCCGACGGCAGCACCGGCCTCGCATCGTTGATCTTCGGCGGCAACTCGGCGCTGCCGCGCGACACGCGTACGTCGGGGGCCGAGTTCTACAACCAAACGTCGTGGAACTCGAAGGACAACGGGCATCGGTGGCGGCTGACGGCGAACGCCAGACTCGATCGTTTGGCGCAGACCGAGGGCGGCAACGCGCGCGGGACGTTCGCCTACAACTCGATCGCCGACGTGCAGGCGAACAAGCCGTCGTCGTTCTCGCGCTCGTTCTCGACGCACGACATGGTCGCCGACGTGCAGACGGCGTCGCTCGCGCTGGGAGACCAGTGGCGCGCGAGGCAGCGCCTGAACCTGACTTATGGTCTGCGGCTCGACGGCAACGCGATCGGCAACTCGCTCGCGTACAACCCGGTCGTCGACAGCGTTTTCCACCTCCGCACCGATCACGCGCCGCGGGAAGCCGTGCTGAGTCCACGCGCCAGCTTCTCCTGGGGCTTCGGCGACAATGGCACGACGGGCATCCCGGGATTCGGTGCGCCGTGGGGATTCCTGAGCGGTGGCATCGGCGAATTCAGAAACGATCTACGTCCCGGGCTCATCGCCCCGGTGGTCTCGAACACGGGACTACCCGACGCGCTCGCGCAACTGCTCTGCGTAGGCTCGGCGGTGCCGGTGCCCGATTTCGTGTCGTACGCGGCGAACGACGGCGCGATTCCGACGAGTTGCGCCGCGGGGGCGCCGTCGGCGTTCGTCAGCAGCCGGCCGAACGTCTGGGCGATCGATCCCGACTTTCAGTCACAGCGCAGTTGGCGCGGCAACCTCGCGCTGCGGGGTCCGTTCATCACGAAGTTGTTCCGCTTCTCGGCCGACGCGACATACTCGCTCAACTTGCACCAGCAGTCGCCGCTCGACGTGAACTTCGCCGGCGTGCAACGCGCGGCGCTGAGCGCCGAAGCCGGACGGCCGATCTACGCCCAGCCGTCGAGCATCGTGCCGGCGACCGGCGCGGTGACGAACGTCGACTCGCGCGTGTCGGCTCTGTACGGGGGCGTGAACGATCTCAGATCCGATTTACAGTCGCGCGCCGCGCAGTACACGTTCACGCTCCAGCCGATCGGGCTCAGCACGCGGAGCGCCCGGTGGACGATCACCTACGTCTACTCCGATCTGCGCGAGCAAACGCGCGGCTTCGGCGGGACGACGGCCGGCGATCCGCGCGACGTCGAATGGTCGCGCGGCTCCCTGGGGAGCAAGCACGCGGTCAACATCAATCTGTACACGCGTGTGAGCAATCTCTTCTCGATGGCGCTCACCGGACGGGCATCGTCGGGTTTTGCGTTCACCCCGGTGGTGCAGGGTGACGTGAACGGCGATGGCCTCTCGAACGACCGCGCATTCGTCTTTTCTCCAACGGCCGCCGATCCGACGATCGCCTCGGGGATGAGCCAGCTCCTCTCGAACACATCGTCGCGCGTCAGGAAGTGTTTGTCGAAGCAGGCCGGAACGATCGCCGGCCGCAACTCCTGCGACGGTCCGTGGATGGCGACCGCGGCGGCGACGCTGACGCTCAATCCCGAGAAGCTGGGTTGGGACAATCGCACGACGCTCTCCCTCAACATCTCGAATCCGCTCGCGGGCGTGGACGAGCTGGTGCACGGCGCCTCCCACATGCAGGGCTGGGGACAGCCGGCGACGCCCGATGCAACGCTGCTTCGTGTGCGCGGGTACGATCCGGCGACAAATGCGTTCAAGTACGAGGTGAACCAGCGATTCGGCGACACACGCTTCGCGAGCTCGTCGTTGCGGCTGCCGTTCATCCTGAGTCTCGAGGCCAAGGTGCGGCTCGGCGGCGACATCGACCATCAAGGGCTGGCGAACATCATCGGCCCGGGGCGCACGCGGCGCGGCGACAAGCGCACGCCGCAGCAGATTCGCATCGCACTGCTGCAGTCGATCTTCAACCCGCTGCAGGGCATCCTTCAGGCGAAGGATTCGCTGAGCATTCTCAGCCAGCAGCAGATCGATCGGCTGACTCAGCTCCAGCGCCGGCTCATCGCCAAGCAGGACTCCATCTGGGCGCCGACGGTCAAATACATCAGTGCCATGCCTGACAACTACAACCTCGACGAGGCGGTGGGGCTGGTGCGGCCGGCGCGCATGGCGGCATACGACGCCATGGTCGACGCAATGGTGGAGGTCTCGAAGATTCTGACGCCGGAACAGATCGCCGATTTTCCGCCGGCGCTGCGGTCGTCGTTCGACATCGAATCGCTCAAGCTCAATCGGCCGACGAAGGGGTTCTTCCCGGCATATTGACGCCGTCCCATGGGGCGGCCGATGGGGCGGCCGAACAATGCCGGCCGCCCCGCACGGTCGGTCACAGCATGTAGGGCAGATCCGAACCTGTCGTCGGATAGGCGTAGATCGCGTGTTTCAGCTCCGCGGCGGGTATGCCGAGTCTGATTGCCAGGCCGAACAAATTGATCGCCTCATCCGCGCGGTCGCCCAAGAGGTGTGCGCCGAGAAGGCGACCGCTCGCTGCGTCGACGATCGTCTTGAACGTGCCGACGGGCGTCCGCGTCCGACGATTCGAGTACCAGGCCGCGGTATCCTCCGACTTGATGTCGACATCGACGCCAAGCGCGCGCGCCTCGTGTTCGGTGAGCCCGACCGACGCCAATGGCGGGATCGTGAACACGACGCTCGGCGTTCCGAGGTAGTTCGGTCGCTTGGTATTTCCGCGAACCAGATTCGACGCGACGATCGCGCCCTCATGCGCCGCGACCGGAGTGAGAGGACGTTTTCCAGGGGGAAGCGTCACGTCCCCCGCCGCGTACACCAACGGGTTGGTGACGCTTTGCATGTATTCGTTGACGACGATGGCCCCGCGCTCGTCGACCTGCACGGCGCCGCGCCCGACGTCGAGGTTCGCCGTGGCCGGGACGCGACCCGCTCCGTGAACGACGAGGTCGGCGTCGACCGACGATCTCACGCCGTCCTTCGTGCACGCCACGCGGAACGACCCGCCGCTCCGAATGCGCTCGATGCCGACGACGTCTGTGTCGAGCCGGACATCGATTCCAATCTCTCGCGTGTGCCCGACCAGTCGGTCGACCAGCGTCCTGTCGAATTCCGACAGCGGCTTTCGCGCGATCATGGTGACGATCGCGCCGGCTCGCGCCGCGATATGCGCGAACTCGAATGAGATGTATCCGGCGCCCACGAATACGATGTGACGCGGCAAGTCGGGAAGATCGAGAAACTCCGTGCTCGAGCACAGCAGTTCTTCCCCGGGGATGTCGAGGCGCTGTGGCTTCGCGCCGGCGGCAACGACGACGTGCTTCGTCCGGAGCTCGCGGTCACCAACGGCGAGCCGGCCGCGGGAGATGAAGCGGGCTTGACCGTGCAGCGTCACGATACCGAGTTGCTCGAGCGTGGATTCTCGATTCGCCGGGACGCTCTCGGTAAACGACTCCTTGAACCGCATCAGCGCCGGCCACGCAATCCGGCTCTCACCGGCGACGCCGTGATCCTTCATCCGTTGCTGCCATGCGACGAGGTCGGCGGCACCGACCAAGACCTTCTTGGGATCGCACCCGCGAAGCGCGCAGGTGCCGCCAAACGGCTCGTCGTCGATGACCGCCACGCGCCAGCCCGCCTGTCGGCATTTGGTTATGGGGGCCGACCCGCCCTGGCCAGTACCAATCACGACGAGATCATAGATGTTCGCCGATGACTCCGCGGTGTCCAGGGCTTTATCGGTTCGGGCCACGTTCCACTCCGAGTTTTCCTAGTTGCCCCCGCGACCGGGCCGTGGGAGCGCCGTCGGCGGGACGAGGCCGTTCAATCGCATGTAGTTCGCCAACTGACTGTAGTGATCCGCGATGTCGAGCGCGTGGCCGAGCACCATCGCGATGCGCGTCGTGTTGCGGGTTTGGCCGTTGAAGGTCAGCGCCACTTGGTCCGCCAGCTTCGCGTCGTCGAGTTGGCTGAACGCGCTCTCACAGAACGCGAACGACGCCTTGAGCTTGGCAACGAGCGTATCCTTGGGCCATTTCGCCTTGATCGAGTCGGCGGTCGCCGTGTCCTTGGCCGGCAACGTGGCCTTCATCGCCCCAAAGTTGTTGCAGAAGAAATAGTTGTCGCTCGCCACGTGCTGGGCGATGTAGCCGATGCTGAGCTGCGCAGGCGTCGGTTTGTAGTCGAGCTTGGCTTCGGGGATGGAGTCGAAGGCCTGCGCAATGTTGCGCTGCAGGGCCAACGTCCGGCCGCGGAACGTCGACGTAATCGGATTCGCCGGCGGGCCGGCGGGAGCCTGCTGGGCGGCGAGGATTGCCGGCAACGCCAAGCTCAGAATCGCGGATCCGTACATGATTTTCATAAGCTCTCCGAAAAAGGGGTAGTTGGCGAAGTCGCGACAATCGATGGTCGGACCACATGCTCAATGGATCAACGTTGTCGCTCGCGCTGGCGTACTGACTGTCCGAACGATACCGTTACGCCTCGTCCGTCGGCCCCCGGTCGCGAAAAAACGACAAAACGTGAACAACTCCAGCAAGCGGACATCCGCAGCAGATGTTGGCCAACCTTTGAGACCCGGAGCTGAGCTCGATGCCAAATAGAATGTGTGCAATCGCCCTGACGTTCGCGCTCGCCGCGGCGCCGGCGCTGCACGCCCAGACATATCCGACCGGCAACGATCCGCGCAACGGACTCAAACCCGGCCTGCTCGACGCGGGAACGGCGGAGAAGGGCATGCGTCTCGTCTCGTTCACGCCCAAGCCGGCCGAATTCGATTCGGTCAAAGGGCTCACGTTCATCAACTCCGATGTCGCGTTCCGCGACCATTATGTCTACGAGGGCAACTTCTCAGGGTTCATGATCTGGGACGTGATGAATCCGGCCAAGCCCGTGAAGGTTGCCGTGGTTCCGTGCGTCACGTCGCAGGGCGATCCGTCCATCTACGGCCACCTGCTCTTCATCTCCGCCGAGGGGAACGGCAATCGCAACGATTGCGCGAAAGGCGGCGTGCAGAATCCGGCCGATCACATGGCCGGCGTCCGCATCTACGACGTGTCGAACCCGAAGGCGCCGAAGCTCGTGATGAACGTGCAGACGTGCAAAGGGTCGCACACGCACACGATCATCCCGAGCCCGACCGACAAGGGCGTGATCTACATCTACGTCTCGGGGAATCAGGCGGCACGGCCCGAGACCGAGCTGGCCGGGTGCAACAACGGAAACGATCCGTCGGATGAAGCGAATTCGCTGTACCGGCTCGACGTGATCAAAGTGCCGCTCGCTCATCCCGAGCAGGCCGAGGTCGTGACGGGCGCGCGCATCTTCACGAACATGACGCCGGCGCCCACTCGTGCCGGAGCGAGCGCGCGACGCGGACGTCGTGGGGCTGATGCGAGTGCCGACACGCCGCCGCCGACCGGCCCCCGGAACTGCCACGACGTGACGGCGTATCCGGCGATGCACCTGTTGGCCGGCGCGTGCGCCAGCTACGGCCTGCTCGTCGACATCTCGAACCCGGAAAAGCCCGTGCGGCTGGACGCCAGAGCGGACACCAACTTCTCGCTTTGGCACACGGCGGTGTTCAGCAATGACGGATCGAAGGTCGTGTTCACCGACGAATGGGGCGGCGGAACGTCGCCGAACTGCCAGGCGACGAGCATGATGGAGATGGGCGGCAACACGACGCTCACCATCAGCGCCGACAAGAAATTCACACAGCACGCGTACTTCAAGATTCCGAGCGCCCAAACCCCGCAGGAGAACTGTGTGTCGCACAACGGCGGGCTCGTTCCGGTTCCGGGACGCGACATCATGGTGCAGGGCTGGTACCAGGGAGGCATCGACGTAATCGATTTCACGGATCCCGATCATCCGTTCGAGATCGCGTACTTCGATCGCGGCCCGGTGGATGTGCCGCCTGCTCCCGGCGACACGACGAGCGGGACGGTCAGCCGGCAGCGTGGCACCATCGGCGGTTCCTGGGGCGCCTATTACTGGAACGGACTGGTGTACTCGTCGGAGCTGGCTCGCGGCTTTGACATTCTCGAGCTCCTTCCCACGGACAAGCTCTCGGCCAACGAGCTCGCCGCGGCCAAGCTCGTGAGGATGATGGAGTACAATCCGCAAAGCCAGCCGAAGGTCGTGTGGCCGGCCGCGTTCCCCGTCGTGCGGTCGTATCTCGATCAGCTCGTGCGCGACAACGGGCTGTCCAGCGCGCGCACGACAGCGATCTCCAAATCGCTCGCCGCGTCCGAGAAGCAGAGTGGTGCCGCGCGGGCCAAGTCGCTCTCCACGCTCGCGAAACAGGTTGACGCGGACGCGAACGGCGCGACGGACGCGGCGCGCGTCCGCGCGATGTCGGCCGCGATCAAGTCGCTGGCGGCGGCATCGAAGTAGGCGAAGCCGCACGACCGGCGCCGCGGGAGGCCGCTGATCATGCTCGTCAATGAAGGGCGCACGACCTACAGTCCACACTCCGATCGCCGTCCCTCCACGGATTCGGCTACCGCGACGGCGCACAGCTCCGAGTCCGGCCGTACCTACCGCCTTGATCGCCTCGTCGGCAAGGGCGGCTTCGGCGAAGTGTATCTCGCGACGCCGATGCCGGGCGCCGGTCTTCCGCCGCAGGTATGCGTCAAGATCAGCGACCGCATGTCGGGCTGGCTGCGCGAGGCCTACTTCGCCGAGCTCCTCGCGCGGCAGGAGCGCGCGCTTCGCGTGTTCGATCGCTTCGCCGAGGTGGAGGGCGATCACATGCGCTACTGTCTCGCGATGGAATACGCCGAACACGGCGATCTCGCCGCGTGGCTCGGGCAGCGGGGAGCACAGCCGGAGCGTGTCGTGCGGCGCGAGATCGCGGCCATTCTCGGAGCGCTCGACGCGCTGCACGGCGGCCATGCGCTGCACCGCGACCTCACGCCGTTCAACATCTTCGTCTGTGAGGGAGAACGGTTGAAGCTCGGCGACTTCGGGATCGCGACGCACCAGCTCAGCCGGCGCGGCGTGACCGCGGACTCCTTCAATCTGTTTCACGTTCCGAACGAGATCGCGTGGGGCAAAGTGCGCCGGTGGCAGAAGCGCGATGACATCTATCAGATCGGACTCATCGCCGCGATGCTTCTGCGCGGCGACGTCACGAGCGCCATGCGAAGCAAGGACGTGCGCGGGCTCCCGTGCAGCGATCATCTCAAGGAAGTCATCCACCGGTGCCTGGGGTCGCGCGGCAAACGATACGAGGCGGCGAGCGAGTTGGTGGCTGCACTCCGGCACCGGCCGAAAGAGCCGCGCCTCGGTCGCGTGAAGAGTCTCGCAGGGAAGCGTCTCTCGTTCACGGGGTTCCTCGACCGCCCGCGAGAGGAAGCCAAGTCGGCCGCGAGAAAGGCGGGCGCCGTGGTGCAATCGAAGCCGGGTCGCTCGACCGACGTGTTGGTGCGCGGCCGGCCCAACGCGCAGCAGATCGCGGGCAAAGACGGCGGGTCGAAGCTGATCGAAGTGCGACGTCTGGCCGCGCAGGGGGTCAAGGTGACGGTGATCGGCGAGGGCCAGTTCTGGCGGCTCGTCCAATCGACGTCGAGCACTCGCGCGACAAAATCCGTCAAACGCCGCCGCAGCCGGTGAACGAATGTCCTACGATGGATCCGTTCCATAACTCTCCGATCGGGCGGCTGGTCACCACTCCGCGTCGATTGCGATTGTCACAGGCATGTGCAAATCGGAATTCGAGATTCGTTTCCATGTAAAGCATGTGGCGCTGGCCGCCACTTGCGGAGTTGCACCCATAGTGCCGACATGGAGATCCCGTGACACATCGTCTCATCGCCTCAATGCTGCTTGCGCTCGTCCCCCGTGGGCCCGCCCTCGCGCAAGCCGTCCGCGCCGCGCCAGCGACGACTGACGTTCCGGTGACGAAAGTCGTCCTCTTCTCCTCGGGCGTCGGATACTTCGAGCACACGGGGTCCGTGCGCGGCAACAGCGCCGCCGAGCTTCGCTTCAAGACGAGCCAGATCAACGATATCCTCAAGTCCATCGTGCTGCAGGACCGCGACGGCGGCCGCGTGGGCGCAATCAGCTACCCGTCGCAGGATCCGCTGTCGAAGACGCTCAGGAGCTTCCAGGTCGACATCACCCAGAACCCCAGTCTCGCCCAACTCCTCAACCAGTTGCGCGGTGCGCGCGTCACGATACAGTCGCAGGCCGAGCGGCTGTCGGGCATCATCCTCGGCGTCGAGTCCCGACGAAAGGCGGGAGAGAAGGGCGAGCCGATCGACGTCGCCGTGCTGAACCTCCTCACCGGAGCCACGCTCCGCGCCATCGAGCTGCCGTCGATCACCAATTTGACATTGGATGATCCGCAACTGCAGGAGGAGTTGACGATGGCGCTGGGGGCGCTGGTCCAGGCGCGCGACCAGGACAAGAAGCCTGTCACGATCAACTTCATCGGCACCGGCGAGCGGCGCGTCCGGATCGGTTACGTCGTCGAGACGCCGGTCTGGAAAACGAGCTACCGGCTGCTGCTCGACGACAAGGGGAAATTCGCCAAGCTCCAAGGGTGGGCGATCGTGGAGAATCAGACGGAGGACGACTGGAGCGGCGTGGCCCTCTCGCTGGTGAGCGGGCGTCCGATCTCGTTCATGATGGATCTCTATCAGCCGCTCTATGCGACTCGGCCCACCGTCGTGCCCGAGCTGTACGCCGGCCTGCGCCCGCAGGTGTACGAGGGCGCGATGTCGGGCGACTCCGCGCGCGTGGCGATGAAGGCCGGTGTCGCGGCGAACGGCCCGATCGACCGTCGCATCGGGTATGATCGCGACGGTCGACCGACGGCGTCGCAGCTCAGCGAAGTCGTGATGACCGCGGTCGCGGGCGGCCGCGCGATGAACCTCGACGCCGCCTCGTCGGTCGAGTCGATGGCGTCGGCGCGCCGGCTCGGCGCCCTCTTCCAGTACACCGTCCCCGACGTCACCCTGGCGCGCCAGAAGTCGGCGATGCTTCCGATCATCACCGACAGCGTCGAGGTCGAGCGTCTCTCGATCTACAACGCATCGGTGCTGCGCTCGAATCCGTTGAACGGCGTGCTGCTCGAGAACACGACGGGCAAGCATCTGCTGCAAGGGCCGCTCACGGTGCTCGACAAGGGCGGCTACGCCGGTGACGCGCGTATCGACAACGTGCCGCCAGGACAGGAGCGGCTGCTCAGCTACGGCATCGACCTCGACGTGCTGGTCGACAATACGAAGAATACGCAGACCGGATCGCTGCTCACGGCGAAGATCGTCAAGGGGACGCTGATCGTCAGCCGCAAGCTCGTCGCGTCGCAGGAATACGCGGCGGACAACAAGACGGGGAAGGACAAGACCCTCGTCATCGAGCACCCGATCCGTTACGGCTGGAAGCTCGTCGACACGCAGAGACCGTTCGAGACGACGCCGGCCTTGTACCGGTTCAAGGGGACGGCTGTCGCCAACAAGGTCACCGTGCTGACGGTCAAAGAGGAAATCGTGACCAGCCAGACCATCATGCTCGCGTCGGCGGATCTGGGGCAGTTGCTGCTCTACACTCGCAGCGGGATCGAAGCGGGAGACATCCCGAAGGACGTTCGCGACGCCCTCGCCAGGGCGATCGAGCTCAGGCAAGCCCTCGCCGACGTCGAGCGGGACATCAATGCGCACAATCAACGCGTCGGCGAGATCACGGCCGAGCAGAATCGAATCCGCGAGAACATGAAGACGGTGGCGCAGGCGACGCAGTATTACGACCGACTGCTCTCGAAGCTCAACGAGCAGGAGTCCTCGATCGAGACGCTCCAGAAAGAGCGGGACGGGCTCACCGCGAGGCGCGACTCGCTGCGGCGCGAGCTCGACGATTATGTGAACGGGTTGACGGTGGGCTGACTCCGCTGTGGTCGCTGCGTGCAGTCCGACGGGAAACAAGTCCGTAGTCAGTCGGTAGTCAGTCCGCTCGCAACGCCTCCGTCGGATCCACGCGCGCCGCGCGCCGTGCCGGAATCCAGCTCGCCAACAACGCGAACGTCACCAGGATACCGGCAGCGCCGGCGAGCGTGAGCGGATCGGTCGGCGCCACCTCGAACAGGAACGAGCGCATGAACCGCGCGACGACGACCACGAGCACCAACCCGATGGCGATGCCGGCGCCGCTCAGCATCAATCCCTGCCCCGTCACCATGGCGGCGATCGCGCGTGGCTCCGCGCCGAGCGCGACGCGAATGCCGAGTTCGCGCGTCCGCAACGTGACGACGTAGGCGATCACGCCGTACAGGCCGACCACGCCAAGGATCAAGGTCACGCCGGCCGCGACGCCGAGCAGCGTCATCGTGAACGTGAGCCGCGCGATCGATGCGTCCGTGACTTCGCGCATCGAGTGGACCTGAAAGGTCGGAAGCGTCGGGTCGAGCTCGTGAATCAGGCGTTGCAT
>Ga0157370_10002831_pt1 | contig 20740 bp, 15 predicted proteins | sample C35metaG_FD_113463 | JGI IMG/M metagenome (GOLD analysis project Ga0157370, IMG submission 113463) | Corn rhizosphere microbial communities from Kellogg Biological Station, Michigan, USA - C3-5 metaG | ecosystem: Host-associated > Plants > Roots > Rhizosphere > Soil | place: USA: Michigan...
CAATTACGGTTCTTCTGCCAGATTTAAGGGCATGGGAGGCGCACAAATTGGTGTAGGTGGAGATATTGGTTCTATCAATGCCAACCCTGCGGGCTTAGGCTTGTTTACCAAATCAGAATTTAGTATTACCCCAGAATTTAATAGTGTTTCGAATCAAAGCGCTTTTTTAGGCAACACCATCAAAGCAGATAAGAACCAGATTAACCTGAATAACCTGGGTGTTGTTTTTTACAGCCCCACTGCCAGAATGAAAGGTAGCGATGTAAGTAAAGGCCTGGTAAGTAGTGTTTTTGGATTAAGTTATACCAGAAATAACGACTTTTTAAATAACATCAGTTATAATGGCACCAACACAAACAGTTCGATAAGGGATGCTTATGTTGACCAGGCTAATGGCTCAGGAATCGATAATACGGTTGCGGGTGATGCTTATAATAGCTATTTAATCAATAAAAACACGCCTACTTTTCCAAATCAATACTCCGCAGAGCCTTATAACAATGCTAATTTTAAGCAAAACTGGGATGAGGCACGTTTAGGCTCTACCTCAGAATTTAATGTTGCAGGAGCACTTAATTTTGGCAACAAAGTTTATATTGGAGCCACGGCCAGCTTTGTAAATGTAAAATACACCAGTGATGCTACCTTTACTGAATCAGGTATCGTTAATACCTACGATGATAGCTTAACCCCACCTCAATATACGGGTAATGAAAATTATTCACTTACACATTTCAGAAATCAGGAAACAAAAGGTGGAGGTTTTAACCTAAAACTGGGAATGATTTTCAGACCGGTAAATGAGCTGAGGATAGGATTGAATTTCCAGACTCCGACATGGATGAACCTGGAAGACAATACTGCTGAAACTTTACAAGCAAGCCTAGCTGGAAATGCAACTAATTCACCTTCAAAATCAAACAATCCAAGTAGATATTATACCTTCAGCTATAATTTACGTACACCGCTTAAAGCTTCTGCCGGTTTAAGTTATGTTATAGCCGGTACTGCTTTAATATCTGCAGATGTTGATTATGTAGATTACGCATCAATGCGTTTTTCTGCTGATAATAATTCAGATATTTCAACCATTAACAGTTCGAACGACTTTATCAAAAACTCTTACAAAGAAACTGTTAACTATCGTTTTGGTGCTGAAGTGAAAGTAAGTAATGAAATTAGTTTAAGAGGTGGTTACGGTGTGAATGGAAGTGGCATTAAAGGTGGAGATAACAAATTCTACCAAGGCCAGTATTATACAGGTGGAATTGGTTATAGGGTAGACAATTATTATTTTGATTTGGCTTATCAGAATTATAAAACTAATTTCAGCTCAAGTCCTTACGAATTGAATGATTATTCGGAGCCTGTAGCAGATATTAAAAGCAACAGAAACAATGTATTCTTAACCTTCGGCGTAAGATTTTAAGCCTCAACATACTAAAAAGGAGCGTCCGTTTTCGGTTTGAGAACGGACGCTTTTTTTGCCCCAAACAAAAAAGGATACCCAATATCTGGGTACCCTCATCACGATTTACTAACCTTATTTAATTCACATCCCACCATAACCTGTCGGTAATTTTTGCCTTTTGTTGTGGCTGTGGGTTGGCGGTAATTTCTGTATTTGGATAAAGTACCCTTCTCGGAATTTCTGAAAGTGCATTCTTTACTTTCGTTAAAGCCGGGAACCCGGTTCGGCGCCAATCAGTATAATTTTCGGCATTAAGAAAGTTCGCAACCGACTTTTCTTCCATAATTAAACGGAGCGCATTTGTACTGCTAAGTGTTCCCCGCGAAGCCACATAGGTATCCATATCTGCTGTACTCACCCCTACTTTGGTCATGTGTTGTTTGATACCATCCTGATAAAAAGGTTGTGCAGCCGCAAAACCCGATACGACCAGCGTGGCTTCGGCTCTTATAAATAAGACCTCGGTATAATTTACCAGATAATTATTGGCATTGGCACCTGCATAAAAATCGCCAGGAATAGAGTATGCCTCCAGACTACCAATTTCGTCTAAACCAATCTGCCGGCCTGTATATAAACCGGTTTGCTTGGCGGGTTTAACCATTTTGCTTAGTCTTGGATCGTTTCTGGTAGTAAAAGCATCAACAAAAGTATTGGCAAGCACAAATGTAGTGGCCGGTAAAAAATTCTGCTGCCATGGGTTTTCTGCCCCTGCAGCCCCACTAAAAGCAATTTTAGCATCATCATCATTGCTTTGCATCCCGTTCGTGAGTGCAGTTAAGGCCAGTTGTGCCTGCGCAGAAGCTGTATTTCCGGGTGCTTTACTTAAGTGCATGTAATAACGCGCTTTTAAAGTATAAGCGAGTTTTCTCCACTTAGCCATATCCCCCCCGTAAATGTAATCGTCGCTTCCCGGCTTAAGGCCACCATTTTTTGCAATATCAGCTATTCCATCATCCAGTAAGGCTTGAATCTGAACGTAAATCTGCCGCTGACTATCATACGCCGGGGTTGGTTGTGTCACCCCTAAAAAAGCCTGACTGTAAGGAAGATCGCCCCAGGCATCTGTTGCGTAGCCCAAAGTATAAGCTGTAAGAATTTTAGCAATGGCCCCATAATTAAAATTGCCATTGGCAGCAGCTTTAACCTTTAGTAAGTTAAGGTTATTTAATGTTCTTACGTACACATTATTCCAGTCGCCATCCATATCGACATTATACATGAGATAAGTACCAAAATTTGGTGCCACCTGATTAAGCGCCATTACCTGCAGGTATTGCTGCAGCACCACACTTAAATTCCCATCGCCTGCTGCATTGATATTTTGCGAAATCAGCATTTGTATAGGGGGTAACATCAGCGATTCTTTAACATCAATCGGTCTGTTTGGATCTTCATTTACATCCAGGTATTTTTTGCATCCGGCCAGTGCCACCATAAGGGCAAAGCCTAAAATAAAATATATCTTTTTCATGTTATTTCTTTCTAATTGTTAAGGGGTTATAAAGTCAGTTTCAAACTAAAATCAACAGATCTTGATGTTGGCGTTGAGAACGAATAAATCCCTTGCGAGCCATTTGAAGAGCCAAACGAACTTACTTCCGGATCTCCACCGGTAAAGTGTGGTGCATAAATCCAAAGGTTGCGACCTGTTACCTGAAAACCGATGGTTTTGAAAGGTGTTTTTAGTAACCAGGTTGGTTTAACATTATAACTAAGACTTACATTTCGTAATTTAACATAGGTCCCGTCCTGGATTACTGATTCTAAAACGCTGTTGGCACGTTGATAATAAGCCTGTCCTAAAACCGAAACTGTATTAGGCAGCCCTGTTGTAGCATTAACACCTTCTACAACCCGCGGACCGCGATCTTCGGTAACTTTAGGTGTACCATAGAAATAGCCATAACCATCTACGTTATTCTGAATATCGCCGCCCTTTTTCATATCAAAAGAGAAGCTAAGAGTAAACTGTTTATACCTGAAATTATTTACAATACCACCCATCCAATCTGGATTAATATCTCCTATAATACCTTGCTCATCGGCAGCAAAAGGAAGGCCTCCATCATCAGTAAGCAACTGGCCGGCTGCATTTCTAGCATATCGGGTGCCATAAATTACACCGTAAGGCTGGTTAACAAAAATAAAGGTAAAACCATTGCCAACCTGTTTCAGGTCTTTATAAATAGAAAGTACTTTGTTTCTGATTCTGCTGTAGTTTATGGTTAAATCCCAGCTAAAATCCTGGGTCGAAACTGGTTTCGCATTTAACAAAACTTCTATACCGCGGTTACGCATAGCTGCAGAATTTACACTTGTTGCATTAAAACCTGTAGATGGAGCTAAGGCCACCGATGGAATGATGCCATTTTTAGTTCGCTTGTCGAAATAAGTAAGCTCAATGCCTAAGCGGTTTTTAAAGAAACCGGTTTCTAATCCAACTTCAAACTCGTTAATACGTTCATTTTTCAGATTCGGATCGCTAAGGACCTGGCTGATTAAAAAACCCGATTGTCCCTGATAAGGAAAGGTTGTATTTCTAATCGTTTGCGATTCGTAAGGCGTTAATAAACTGTAAGGGCCGATACTTGCGTTACCTACCGTGCTGTAAGAAAGCCTTAACTTACCAAAGTTCATCACATCAGAAAGACCTTTCGAAAAGAAATTAGAGAAAATGAAACTTGTTGCAGCCGAACCGTAAGGATAGAACCTGTTGTCTTTAGCCAATACCGAAGTACCATCGTACCTGCCGGTTAAAGACAGGATAATGAACTTTTTATAATCGATGTTCGATTGCAGATAAAAGCCTATTTTCCGGGTAAGATAACTGGTTTCAGTAAACTTAACCGTCGATGCAGAACCTATGTTATTAAATCCCGGAATCGTGATTCCTAATCCATTGGCATAACCGTTTTGCGAATAAGTAGAAATGAGGTTGTTACCCAATAAGGCTTCGACATTAAAATCGCCAAAACTTTTATTGGCATTCAGGATCAAATCATTATTGTACTGTCTGAAATTGGTATTGTTATTTACAATTCTTCCGTTAGGATTAGAAACCGACAGTAAAGACTCGGTGTATTTACCTTGCTCTACATAAACATCGGCACCAAAACGTTCAGTAATGGTTAACCAGCTTAAGGGCTTATAATCGGCTGTAAATGTGGGTAGAAAACGATTAACAACAGATGTATTGCTGATATTATCTAACACCCAGTAAGGATTATTACGCGAGAAACGATATAAACGCTGGCTTCCATCAGGGTTTACAGAGGTCTGCAGGTCGTAAGAAACAGGAGCAGAAAAAATGGTCCACACCGGACTTTCCAAAGCATAACCTTCAGGTAGCCTGCGGTTTTTGGTATTGGCATAATTTAAAGAGAAAGTAACATTCAGATCTTTAACAATTTGCGTAGTAAATTTCCCAAAAACGGTATTACGGTCGAAAGAAGAAGTAGGTACCGTTCCATCCTGAGTAAAATTCGTATAAGACAAGAAATAAGAGTTATAAGCCCCACCCCCGTTTATAGCAACTGTGTTGGTATAAGTTTTTCCGGTTTTAAAGAATAAATCGGACTGATCGTACACCTGTGCGGGCTGCCCGTTAATTTTTAAGGTATCCATTCTTGCCCCCCAAGAAGTACTTGTTTTTTGGTTCACACCATCAAAGTATACGCCATTAGAGCCCAGTGAATATTTATTCTGGATTTCTGGCAACAGCGGTTTCTCCATCGAAAAAGAAGAAGAAAAACTAATAGCGGGCTTTTTATTCAGGCTGCCTGCTTTAGTGGTAATAATAATTACTCCCTTTGCACCGTCAGATCCATATAATGCTGTTGCTGCACCTCCTTTTAACACGTTAATACTTTCAATAATATTCGGATCAAGATCGGCAATACGGTTGGTGCCGGGACCTGAGTTGAGGTTGCCGGTTTCATCATTATTAACCGGAATACCATCAATTACCATCAAAGCTTCATTGTTACCATAAAGAGAGTTAGCCCCCCTGATTACGATACGAGATGAACTACCCGGCGTACCCGACGAACTGGTAATCTGTACACCTGAAACTTTACCTGCTAATGCATTTACCAGGTTAGGCTCTTTCGATTGGGTAATCTGATCGCCTTTTACCTCTTGCGAGCTGTAGGTTAAATTTCGCTTATCGCGTTTTACGCCCAGGGCGGTTACCACAATCTCGTTCAGGTTTTGCTGGTCTTCGATTAGGGTGATGGTTATATTGCTTTGCCCGCTATAGGCAAATTCTTTGGTTGCATAGCCAATTCCGCTAAAAACCAGTATAGCCGGGTTTGCACTTTTAATTGAAAATATCCCCTTCGCATCGGAAGAAGTCCCAACGGCGGTTCCTTTAACTTTTACCGATATACCTGGGATTGGCTGCCCCAGTGCATCAGTAATTTTGCCGCTAATAAGCGACGTTTGACCATAAATCTGCATGAAACAGAGCATGGTCAAAGTGAACAAAGTAATCTTTAATTTGGTCATTGTATTCGATTTAGTTAGTAGTCAGACCAAAATTAGTCTTCTCAAAAACCAAATTGAACGATGATTTTAACTCGTATCAACCATAAATTAACACAAATGTTACAATCGTCATAAATACGTTAATAAACTGTGATTTTGTTTAACCGATCAGTTAAAATTTTGAATGGCCGCGCTTGTGCGGATGTAATTTGTTGGAAGCTTAAGCTTCTGCCATCGGGAGACATCTACTGATAGCAGAATATTTTATTTGCTATTTACTGTTACGTTAATTTCCTTTTCACCGTAAACCACTCCCTTATCTGTTACTCCCTGAACTATGATTTTAAACTTGCCGGTAATATCACCAGTATTAAAACTCAGTGGAGTTTCGCCATTCACCAGTACCTGATAGTTCCAATAAACCGTAGCAAAATTGATTGGCTCATTTTTGTTCAGTACATCCGAAATGTAAAACTCTTTAGGCAGGTTAATTCCTTTTAAGATCACCAGATTAGGTTTGGGCTCATCAGCCGTACAGCCCTGATAAACAACTGAGCCACCCGTTCCGCCATCTCTATATGCTCTCCCCTTAACAGGCTCATGGTTGTCAAAATCTCCAAAATGGTTTGAGCAATTCAAAATATTATATCTGCAAACGTAGTCGCCACATCGGTTATATCCTCTTCGCCCAAAACTGGTACTGTTATCTTTGGATTTTTTAATTACCACATCTTTTAGTTTAATGCCCGCAGCGGCAGTAATACTTTGGGCATTTTCATCAGCTACGGCAGTTTTACTAACCGGTTGTACAAAACTCTGCAGCCCCAGATAAGTTTTAATATCTTTTTGTGGCTCGTTAATCTTTAGCTCGTAGTTTTCATATTTAGCGGTACCCATACTTAACCATACATTAGGTTTGGCATCCCTGGTAAGCAGATTTGCGAAAGGGATAATAAACTTACCACTGCTATCGGTATTTAAAAAATTTATGTTGGTACCGGCAATGGTACTTAAACTCATGGGTACTGTTAAAGGCTTATGTTTCCGGCTTATGTTTCCACTATACTCCAAACTTGAAATTACCTGAGTAGTTTCAGGTTTCCCAAATTCAACTCCGGGCCATTTATACTTCCGCCAGCCCTTTACCAGGAGTACATCGTTTAAATAGTTTTTATCAGCATACTTCAGTCCAAAACTATTGTTTGGGAAATCGCTCAGGTTATTGTTTAAATAATAGGCATCAACAATGGTGCTATTGTTTGAAAGCAACAGCCGGTTTGCCTGCACACAGGCAATCGAAACCAGCCCGGTTACAGGCTTATTCTCCTTGTCGGTTATTTTCAGTTTTAAATTTACCTGTCCGCGTGTCTCATATTCGTTTTTATCGGATTCAACTTCAACCTGGTTGATCTGATCGTAATGCGCAAAGAATATCCTTTCTGCCAGAGGTTTGTAGTTACTATCTAAAACGGTTATGGTGTGCAAACCAACCGGTACCGAATCTAAATTAAACCTGATGCTTTGCATTTTACCGGCTGCTAAAGCTAAAGTAGTTTGCAGAAAAATATCAGAAAAATTATGTACCAACACATGCACCTTAGTATTAAAATTAGCTTCAAGTTGCGTTTTAAACTCGCTATTGCCAATAGCCGATGCCGTGTTTAAAGCCACTCCTTTATTTAATGCAACTGGCAAATCGTAAATTTTATCTTGCTGGCCATCTGCAAGAAGTTTTACGTTATAGTGCTTTAGTGGTTTAGCCATCACAAAGAAGGCACCTATCCCCATCGAACTCGTAGCAATGGTATCAATTGCCGAACTATCCTCATACAATACGCCACGGGCCTTTACACCAGCCCCTTCGGCGTCTTTTATTTCAAAACCTACTTTAGTTGATAAATCGTTAACCATGTAGCCGCCCTCCGGATAAAAATTAACCCGGTACTTTGGGCTGTTCCTTACCGGAAGTTCAAATTTAACATAGCGGCTATGGTTTCCTTTTTTAATGCTAATGGTTAACAGATTGTTTGCCGCTGTGATTTTATTGGCCGGATAGTCGATCATCAATTCGCCAATGACACTGCTTTTGGCTGCGGCCGACTTTAAAACCTGTTTATCACGTCCAATCTGGTATTTGATTTGAGCATCTTCTACAAAGCGATTTTCGCTGCTTAAAATTTTCAACAAAACGGTACCGTTGCCCGTACGTTCATCATAAGGTTTAAAAATATACACCTGGTCAACCAAAGGGTTTAATGTAGTCGATTTAATGGTAAGGGGTTGAATAAATTCGACATCGGGCTTGCCGTTTAAAGTAATGTTCGTATTGGCTACAAAGCGGTAAGCGCCGCCTGGCAACGAATCAGGAAGGTTCAATGCACCATAGCAAAACCCCTTGTCTATTAAAAACTTTGCCTGATATACCACGCTGCTATCTCTGTTATTCACCAGTGATAAGTAAAGTGTATGGTATGCTTTCATATCAGTTACCGCTTTAAGCAGGTAGGCGGTAAACCAAACCTGATCATTATTGGTATACACATTCTTATCAAAGTGTACAAACAGGTTCGAATGAACAGTACTTAAACCATAATTGTTCAGGTTTGTAGCCACACTATCGAGTTTATGGTCTTGCGCCTTTGCAGTTATACAAAGCAGCACCAATAAGAAAGTAATTAAACGGGATGTTGAAAGCATATTGTATATATGCTTAAAAATCAGTTTTTATTTTAATTATTCAAAAAAATACATTCTCTTAAATTTTAACAATGCCATGCTTTGCGGTATAAAGTGTTAATCCTGTGCGGCTTTTTAGCTGTAGTTTCTCGCATAACGCATTCCGGTAACCATCAATAGTGCGTGGGCTTACAAACATTTCGGCCGCAATTTCATTATATGTTTTTTCGGTACAGGTATACTTCAGAAATTCCATTTCGCGCTCAGTTAATTTTACAAAGGACTTTACTTATGAGAATGCGATGGAGACAGGTTTCGTTCAAGAAATTGCAATTCCTAATTCTTTCGATCTTAGAGAGACCAACTGGGAAATAAATGACCAAGGTGCTACAGGATCCTGTGCTGGCTGGGCAACTGCAGACAGTTTACTTAGGTGGCATTTTGTTAAAAAAGGTGTAATTAATCCAGCTGAACTTCTATCTGTCAGATTTATTTAGATGGCATCTAAAGAAACTGATGAATTTAATTCAAAACCCTCTACCTTTATTGAAATAACAGGTACAAGTTAAAAAGCAGCACTTGATATTGCTAGAAAATAGGTTGTGTTACTCATGCCATATTACCATTTAATAGTAGTGAATTATATAAAAATGACGAAAACTCTTTTTTTGCCTTAGCTTCACGATTAAAAATTTTGAACTATTTCAGTCTTATTAAAGACACTTCTACTAAAATTATGGATTGGAAAAACTGGATTGCCGCTGGTAACGGTCCTATTTTAATTCGATTAAATGTTGACCGTACTTGGTTAAATGCGACAACAACAGCAGGAATGCTGGATGAATATGATTTATCAAGCTTGAGTGGCGGACACGCGGTATCAATAGTTGACTACACAAAAGGTCGACTAATTATCCGCAACAGCTGGGGAGATGAATGGGGTGATAAAGGATTTGTATACGCCTCTTTTTAATAGGCAGAAAAGCATTCACAGAAGCTTATGGAATAAGCGTTTAATTATTCTTTCAACACCAACCGATTAATATCAAACTACCCCATATAGCGCACCACCCACTTTCGCCATTTCATCAATCTTAGCCTCTACTGCTACATCCTTAATTAACTCGGGTGCGTGGTGAGGCTTTTTTCGTGCATCGATAATCAGCGAGCCTTTGCAGCCCCAGTGTTTGTTTTCGGTAAAATCGTTGATTCCATAAATATCGGCCGCAGGGTTGCTCCGCGTAAAAGTAACCCAAACCAGATTATCTATATTGGCAGCAGTAAAAGTCGCATCATCTGCCAGTACAACTAAAGGAAGTCCCGCTAAATCCTGACTAATTAAAGCCATATTGAGCAGTGCAATTTCAGCTGCTGTTTTTGCGGCATTTAAATAGGCTCCGGCTTGCAATACAAGTACTCCTGGCATGGCTATTTGAGGCTGCGAAAAGCCATCGGCAAATTGCAATCCCTCCGGTACACTATCCCAAAGTTCGCGTTTTACATTTCCTGCTGCTGCAATAACCACTTTCGAACCACTGTTTAAACCGTCGCCACTGTAATCGAGCGTATCGATGGTGGTATTGGTATAAAAATGAATATCGCGGGTAAAATCTATGCGGGCTAAAATATGGCTTAAAAAACCTTCGATGTGGTGCGTACTGAGTTGCTCATCGTCTTCTTTAGCAGCTATAAACACATATTTAGCCAAACTCAGCTGGTTTTTACCCAGAATATGGTTGGCAATGGTTAAAATTTCCTGCGGACGGCGTTCTTTTAAATAAGGTGTATAACGCTCGCTACCAATGGCAAACAATAGCGGGTGTACACCGGCAGCATCTACCGCATGTACTTCTTTTAAACCATGTATTTCCTGAGGTATAGCCGAACCTGTTATCTCGTGTATCAGGGCACCGAAACTGGTATCTTCCTGTGGCGGCCGACCAACTACAGTAAACGACCAGATGGCATCTTTTTTATGGTACACGTTATGTACTTTCATTAAAGGAAATGGATGCGTGAGGCTGTAATAGCCTAAATGATCACCAAAAGGTCCTTCGGGTTTATTTTCATTCGGATAAACCGTACCAGTAATCACAAAATCGGCATCGGCCGAGATACAGAAACCTTCATCATCATAAAAGTAACGGAAACGCCTGTCGCCCAGTGCCCCTGCAAAAGTCATTTCCGATAATCCTTCAGGCAGTGGCATTACAGCAGCAAGCGGGTGCGATGGCGGGCCACCCACAAAAATGCTTACTTTTAAGGGTTGCCCCAAAGCATTGGCTTTTGATTGGTGAACACCAATTCCCCTATGAATCTGGTAGTGCAAACCAATTTCCTGATCCTGAATATAATCGTTACCAGCCAGCTGAATCCGATACATACCCAAATTGGCATTGAGTACGCCCGGCTTATCCACATCTTCTGTGTACACCTGCGGCATGGTTACAAAAGGACCACCATCCATTGGCCAGTTTACAATTTGCGGAAGTTTGCTAATACTTGTTTTTAAGAATTTAGTTTTAGCAGATGGTGTTTTAAGTGGTAGTGCCGATAATGCCGACATGGCAGAACCTGCATACTTAAAGGGATTTTTTAAAGCTTTGATTGGGTCGTTACGTAACGAAACCAATTGCTGTACTTTGGGTAAAGTATCACTGAAAATAAATTTAGACCTTTCGAGTGTTCCGAATAAATTAGAAACTGCCGGAAAAGGGCTTCCTTTTACATTTTCGAAGAGAATAGCTGGTCCCTGATTTTCATAAACCCGCAAATGGATGGCTGCCATTTCTAAATAAGGATCTACTTCTTCTTTAATTCTGATTAAATGACCATGCTTTTCAAGATCGGATACGCATGCTGCTAAACTTTTATATGCCATGGCCAAAGATAAATATTTAGATTTTCCGGGAAACAAAAAAGCCTCATATAAGCAGATTTTACAAAACAGCTACTTATATGAGACTTCCAGGCTGAAATAAGCATTATTTTTTTCCAGCGAAGGACCTTAACATCCAGGTATTTTTCTCCTTAAACTGCATAAATTTGTTCACCATATCATTGGTTCCGTCGTCGCCGGCCTTATCAGAGGCTTCCATCACTTCGCGCTCAATTTCAATCAACGTGGCCATATCAGCTAAAATAGCCTCAACCATATCTAAATCTTTCATGCCAATGGTATTAACTTCTTTTATATGCGATTCTTTAATATAATCGGCAAAACGGCTGTGCGGCGGTTTACCTAAAGTTAAAACACGTTCAGCAATTTCATCAATCGTTAGCTGCGCATTGGTATATAGTTCTTCGAACTTAATGTGAAGGGTAAAAAAATTCTGCCCCTTGATGTTCCAGTGGCAGCCCCTTAATTTTTGATAGTGAATATGGTAATTAGCCAGGTAATCATTCAAAAGATCTACCACGGGCTTTACTTCCTTTTCATTTAAGCTTATTTCTTTTGCGTCCATTTTTGTTTTGTTTTACTTGTATTTACTGCCTAATTAACAACTTGCGAGGATAAAAGTTTTGGACATTAACCGCTTTTGAACAATACCTGATTTATAAGTACGTTTTATATTCGGCAACTTAAAAATTAACTGTTTCACAAACATTTGTTAATGAATATGATATACAGAATACATTACAACAGTCATCTTATTTTTACTTAAAAACGAGTACCAGAACTGAAGATGGTTAACAATATTATTCGTATAATTGCTCCCTTTGACTTAGAAATTTACATAAAAATAAATGCATAAAATATATTTATCTGCTGTAGTGTTATTGGCTTTAAATGTGGCGAAGGCCAAAGCCAGCACAGCAAGAGATTCTATCGGTGTAGAAAACAATAAAGGCAAAAAACTGATCGTTCACCAAACTGTAGCCAAAGACACTTATTATTCTATCGGAAGAAGATATAATGTGGCACCAAAAGACATTATGGCTTTTAACGATAATAAATACCTCCAGGTTGGGGTAATTATTAAGGTGCCTACTAATATTCCTTTCACAGGCCCTGCTACTGCAACAGGCGCCACACAAGATGTGCCTGCCGGCAATGTAATTGAGCATACCATTAAGGCTAAAGAAAACCTGAATATGCTGGCCGAAAAATACGGTACAACAATCAACGAAATCAAAGCTTTAAATAACCTTACAGGCAGTAATTTAAGCATTGGCCAGGTAATCAAAATTCCTGCAAAAAACACTTCTCAAGTTGCAGAACCAGCTCAACCGGCAAAAAACAATACGCAAAATTCAACAGTAAACAATCAGCCGGCAGATAGCGGAACGATGATTGAGCACGAGGTGAAACCTAAAGAGTTTTTGGGTAAAATTGCCGAAAAATATGGCACTACGGTAGAAGAGGTTAAAAAAGCCAATAACCTTTCGGGTAATAACCTCCGTATTGGACAGAAACTTAAAATACCAGCGACCAAAAACATCGACGACAATAAAGTAGTTGCTGCAGCAGAAGAAAAACCAGTTCAGGAAAACAAATCAGCAGATGCTGCCGGAACACATACTGTACTGAGAAACGAAACCATTTTTACTATTGCCAAGCAATATGGTATAACGGCTTATCAGATCAGAAAGCTGAACGATTTGCCAGATAATGCAATCACCATTGGGCAGGTTTTAAAAGTGCCGGGAGGTATTGTTGCAGATGTTCAGGTACCTAAAGAAAAACAAGCCGAAAACACCAGAACCAAAGAAAAAGAAGTACAGGCTCCTAAAGAAGAAAGTTTTATCCATACCGTTGCTACCGGAGAAAACATCTTTTCGATTGCCAAAAAGTATAACCTTACGGCTTATCAGATCAGAACAGCAAACAAACTGGAAGACAATACACTGAAAGTTGACCAGAAACTGGTTATTCCTAAACCACCACAACCTAAATCGGTAAACGATGTTTCTAAAGAAGATCAGGAAAGTAATCCGGATAGCACGATGGTTAAAGACCCAAAACTGCGTCGCGACCCAAGTGTTTACGGTTTAAGCCAGATTGAAGAAAAAGGTACAGCTGTTTGGATTGCTGACCAGGATCTTGACGGCACAAAAATGCTGGTTTTACACCGCACTGCACCTGTTGGAAGGGTTATTAAAATTACAAATCCCATGACCAACCGTACCACCTTTGCCAAAGTTGTTGGTAAATTTACAGAGAACGAATCCACAAAAGATGTTATCATTGTAATGACTAAAGCAGTAGCCGATTCATTAGGCGCTTTAGACAAACGTTTTTTCTGCAATTTAACCTATAGCGCTCAATGAGTTTGAACAAAAAACCATTTATAATTGGTATTGCCGGTGGTAGCGGATCTGGCAAAACATTTTTTTTAAATTGTTTCCTTCATCATTTTAAACAGGATGAAGTAACACTGGTATCGCAGGATGATTATTACATCCCGGCAGGTGAAATGACCCAGGAAGAAAATAAATTATACAATTTCGATCTTCCCTCAACCATTGATAGCGAACAGTTTTTAAGAGATATTAAACAGCTTATTAATGGCGAAGTGGTTTATAAAAAGGAATACAACTTTAATAACCCACTTGCAGTAGTAAAGATCTTAGAAATTAAATCGGCTCCAATTATCATTGTTGAGGGGCTGTTTATCCTTCACTTCAAAGAAATTGCAGCGCTGTTAGATCATACTATTTTTGTAGATGCCGACGAAGCCATTGCTTTAGATCGCCGCATTAAGCGCGATGGATTAGAACGTGGCTACCCCGAAGACGATGTACTTTACAAATGGCATAACCATGTGGTTCCTGCCTATAAAGAATACCTACTGCCCTACCGCAGCCAATGCCATAAGGTCGTAATGAACAATACCAACGAGCCCGACGAAATTATAGCAATAACCGAAGCCATTTCGAACGATTTAAGAAATGATGTTTTGGTAGATATACATTAAACAACAAAGGAGTTAAGTTTTAAAAGCTTAACTCCTTTGTTCTAATATACAAAAATGGCTCCTGATTGTACGAAGAACGCTTTCACACAACCTAATCTAACTTCATTTCCGGGATCTCTCCTTCTACTATCAATCTACCAGCAGTGCTTTGCTGTATAAATTCGATACTTACACCCGGTGCCCGCTCTAAAAGTTTAAAACCACCTTCAGGCAAAACATCCAATACCGCCAGCTCTGTGACAATCTTTTTAATACACTTTACACCCGTTAACGGTAATGTACATTTTGGTAGCAGTTTACTTTCGCCTGCTTTGTTAATGTGCTGCATGGCCACAATAATATTTTTAGCCGAAGCCACCAGGTCCATGGCCCCCCCCATGCCTTTTACCATTTTACCAGGTATTTTCCAGTTGGCAATATCACCGTTTTCCGATACCTCCATAGCCCCTAAAATGGTTAGGTCGACCTTTTGCGCGCGGATCATCCCAAAGCTCATAGCCGAGTCGAAAATAGATGAGCCCGGCAAAGTGGTAATGGTTTGTTTACCTGCATTAATTAAATCGGCATCCTCCTCCCCTTCAAACGGGAAAGGTCCCATGCCCAGCAAACCATTTTCGGATTGCAGTACCACGTTTATTCCTTTTGGGATATAATTGGCTACCAATGTTGGAATACCAATCCCCAGGTTAACATAGTAGCCGTCTTTTATTTCTTTAGCAATGCGCTGTGCTATCTCTTCTTTTGAAAACATAAAATTGTAAATAAATGAATTTTGAATGGTAGAATAGATTGATTGAATAAGCGAATGTTCTAATTCCTGTTCGGCTACCAAATTCAGACTCCCGACTTTCTAACCGTTCTTTGTTCAATCCTTTTTTCATAATCTTTCCCCTGAAAAATGCGGTGTACATAAATACCTGGCGTATGGATATAATCAGGATCCAGTTCGCCTGCTTCTACCAGTTCTTCTACCTCGGCAATGGTAATTTTACCTGCCATGGCCATTACGGGGTTAAAGTTCCGGCTTGTAGAACGAAATATTAAATTTCCGGCAGTATCGCCTTTCCAGGCTTTTACAATGGCAAAATCCGCATCAAAGGCATATTCCATTAAATAATCTTTGCCGTTAAAATTGCGGATTTCCTTGCCTTCGGCTACCTCGGTACCAACGCCAGCGGGCGTAAAAATAGCAGGCATTCCATATCCGGCAGCTAAACAACGGGTGGCTAAAGTTCCCTGCGGAATAAGATCAACCTCCAGTTCGCCACTCAGCAACTGTCTTTCAAATTCAGCATTTTCGCCTACATAAGAAGAAATCATTTTTTTAACCTGGCGTTGTTTCAACATCAAACCGATACCAAAATCATCAACCCCGGCGTTATTCGAAATACAGGTTAACTGCTTTACCTGTTTCTTTACCAAAGCATTTATACAATTTTCAGGAATGCCGCAAAGCCCGAAACCACCAAGCATAATGGTTGCGCCATCTGATAGATCACGGATGGCGTCTTCGGCCCCAGATACCACTTTATTTATCATTTTACGAATTATTGGTTAGTTTGGCTAAATTACAAATTGCCTTCAAAATAGCGGTAATATAATATTTAAATCATCAAAGTAAAATTATTGATTGGAATTAATCTAAATAACCATTACCTTTGTGCTGCAATGATTTACGAGAGAGAAGAAAATATGTTCATATTGCCCACCGACCCTGAATTTCAAAAAGGAATGGGCTTTATATTCAGTTGTACTGCCGAACACAAAAAATGCTGCGAGAAATTTAAGAAAGGCAAACGCTGTAAAAAATGCCCTGCGCATAAAAAAAAGAAATAGGCTTATTTCGCAATTTCAATAATCTTATCGTCGTTTCCGTTACTGGTGCAAATATAAATTTTCCCTTCAGGTGATTGGGTTACGGCTCTGATCCGTCCGTAAGCATTTACATAAAAATCTTTAGTGCCTGTTATTTTTGTCTGGCCCGCATCCAATTTGAGCTGCATCAGCTTCGTTCCTTTTAACACGGCCAACAACAACGAATTTTTAAACGGCGGAATATAATCCGAATTGTAATAAGCCAAACCACTTGGCGCAATAGTTGGTGTCCAATTAATTAGGGGCTCTGCTACATTATTGGTTGAGCAGAAAGATTGTTCGCCGGTTTCATTACAAAAGCCTTTAACGTTTGGCCAGCCATAATTCCGTCCTTTTTCAATTATATTAATTTCATCATCCGAATCAGGTCCGTGCTCAGAAGAAAATATTTTGTTACCCACCTGAACCAATCCCTGCGCATTGCGATGCCCTAACGACCATACTGGGTTATTGGGATAAGGATTATCGGCAGGAATAGAACCATCTAAATTAATCCGCAAAATTTTCCCAGCCAAAGCGTTTATGTTTTGCGGAGTCGACTGATCTGAAGCATCGCCGGTACTGATAAATAATTTTCCACCACTAATCAGCAACCTCGAACCATTATGTATAGATGCTGCAGGAATCTGATCGATAAGCGTAAGTGGACTGCTTAAACTATTTCCAGAATAGGTATACCTTACAACCTTAGCTTTATAGGTGCTTCCGTAACCGTAAACCACATAAACGTAGGGGTTAGCCACAAAATCGGGATTTAAGGCCATCCCCAGCAAGCCACCTTCGCCATTTGTGCGCACTTCGCTAATGGTTAAAAGCGAACTAATCTGTCCGGTTGATGGATTTAGCCGGCTTATTTTACCTACCTTTTCGGTAAACCAGATGAAATTATCAGGTCCATACACCATTTCCCATGGCAAATTTAAACCCGAAGCCACAATTTTTGCCTTTAATTCAACATCAGGCAAATCGCCCGGATCTTCATTATTATTGTCGCCATTCTTTTTGCAAGTTGTAGCCAGCAGGACTACAAAAAGGCAGATCAAGATGTTTTTCATCGCCGTAACGTTTTAAAAACAACAACGTTACGAGCAATTAAGTTTTATTTTATTCAATTTAAAGTGCTATTAGATGGTACCATCTAACACTTTATGAAATCACAATTGACAACTCCTATGAAATGAGTTTTTTTGTTAGTGTCGGATGGTAACATCCAACACCACAATAAATCCATCCTCCATCTCCCATCATACATCTTCCATTTTCCATCCTCCCCTAATTCAAATAAACATAGGTAATCCCATCTCCGCCTCTGTCTGCGTGTTCATCTTCCATCCGGTTTACCTGGCTGTATTTACGGAGATACTCCCTGATCATCTTTCTCAAAATACCATCGCCTTTGCCATGGATCAGTTTAATTGAAGGGAAACCCAGCATGATTGCTTTATCTAGGTATTTTTCTACTTCAAATAACGCGTCTTCAGTGCGCTTACCTCGTAAATCAAGCTCCGCCCTAAAACCCGATACCGCTTCGTTCATACGTCCTGCAAAAGAATTTGCACTACTCTGGATTACTTTTTTAGCTTCGCGGTTACTCACTTTCTGTACACGGTTCTTTTTAACTGTCGAGCGTAAATCGCCGATAGCTAAAACCAGTTCATTGCGGTTAATTTCTAAAACCTGGCCAATGGTTTCACTATCTGTAAATTTAACCAGATCGCCCACTTCAATTTCACCATCCACTACAACCTGTACCGGTTTTGGACGTTCTTTAGGTATAGTATTTTTAACCAGCTCTTTTTGAAGGTTCTGGCGCAGCTCTTTCGTTACTTCTTTATCAGCCTGCTTTTCCTTAATCTCCGCAATAGTATTTTCTACCAGTTTATTGGCGTTTTTAATAATGTTTTGTGCTTCCTGCTTCGCTTCTTTAATCAAAACCTTCCGGTTTTCTTCTAAAAACGACTTTAATTTTTCGTTTTCGGCAACCAGATTCTTGGCTTTATTCTGCTGGTTGGCTAAACTCACCTTTGCATCGTAAACATTTTTCTTCTCGCGTTCCAGATCAACCAGCATTGTATCTACACGGTTCTGGTTGGAGCCTGTTTTCTCCTTCGCCAATGCAATCACTTCTTTGGGTAAACCAATGTTCTGCGCAATTTCGAAAGCATAAGAACTGCCCGGCTTGCCCATCTCCAAAACGTAAAGCGGTTTCATTTTAGCGTTATCGAAAAGCATGGAGGCATTTTCCAACCCGGGTGTATTACCTGCAAAGAGCTTTAAATTAGAGTAGTGCGTGGTAATAACGCCCCTTACCTTCTTATTGTTCAACACCTCTAAAACTGCTTCGGCCATGGGCCCGCCAAATTGCGGATCGGTACCTGTACCAAACTCATCGATCAGCACCATCGTTTTGGGCGAAGCGTGCTCTACAAAATAGCGCATCTTTTTTAAGTGTGCACTGTAGGTACTCAAATCACTTTCAATCGATTGATCATCACCAATATCCGCGAAAATATTTTCAAAAATACCTACTTCGCTATTCGCATCCACCGGAATTAACAAGCCTGTTTGCAACATAATCTGCAATAAGCCTACCGTTTTCATACAAACCGATTTACCACCGGCATTTGGTCCTGAAACCAATACCACACGCGTTTCTGCATCGATATGAATATTTAAAGGAGTAACGGTTTTCTTTTCTGCGGCAAAAGAGAGCGATAGCAAAGGATGCCTTGCATTAATCAGTTTTGTTTTCGGCTCTTTTAGCAGGCCTGGCATTTCGGCTTCTATATCCATAGCAAACAAGGCCTTGGCTCGCACAAAATCCAGTTTGGTTAAAAAGCCATGATACGAAAGCAACAAAGGCGAATAAGGGCGCAAATCATCGGTTAAGGCGATTAGGATCTTAATAATTTCCCTGCGCTTATCGAATTCCAAATCGCGCAGCTTGTTATTTAAGGTAAATACCTCTTCCGGTTCGATATATACCGTTTGCCCTGTTGCCGATTCATCGTGTACAAAACCTTTCAGCTTACGCTTATTCTCTGCCAAAACCGGAATACACATCCGGCCATCACGAACAGTTAAACTACCGTCGGCTACCCAATTATTGGCAATAGCCTGCTTATAAATCGAATCCATGCGCTTGCGCACATCTTGTTCCGTTCTCGAAATTGCCGTGGTAATCTCCTGCAGTTCTTTCGAAGCATTGGGTTTAATCTTTCCTTTCGGGTCGATTACGGTTTCTATTTTACGGAGGATATTTTTTTCAATAGGTAAATGCTCAAATAAAGCTTCGAGGGTTGGGTAAACTTCTGCCCTTTCTTCAAAAAAACGAAGTACCGAAAAAACCGTTTGTAATGAGGTGTATACCTGAAACCATTCATCTTCTAACAGATAGGTTCCCTCTACCCTGATTTTTTCGACCAGCGATTTAATATCAAAAAAAGTGTTAATCTGCAAAGGTTCCTGGTTTTGCAGAATGCTTTTAAATTCGTTGGTTTGGCGTAAAAATTTACCGATTTGATCAAAACGGTTCATCACTTGCATCTTCTGCACCATCGTCTGCCCCATCGGGCTTAAACAATGTTTGCCTATCAGTTGCCTTATCTCTACAAAACCTAAACGTTCTAAACAGTTTTCGGGATATAACATATTTTATAGTACTGTCGGAGCTACTTCTAAAGTCCCGGTCTTTTTAATTTTAATCAACGAATCGGCCACTTTTTTCTTTTTAGCAATTTCGGCTACCGCTTTAACCTTCGATAATGAATCGGGTTTCATCTTTTTCCGGATGGCAAGCGAATCGGCCTTAAATTTCTTTTTGATGGCTATCGAATCGGTTTTAAATATTTTTTCTTTAATTAATTTATCGGCCAAAGCAGTTCCTTTCTTCTGCGCAGCCAGCATTTTCTGGATGTTTTTGTACATCGCATCCAGCTCTTTGGGGTTAACATTGTACCATTGCAGGCTTTTATTGTATTGCACCGAATCGGTTTCAAATTTTTTATAAATCCCCTTATAATAACCCGCTGCCACTTTCCGAGCCGAATCGGGAATGTAAATGGTAGACAGGTAACCATCTACTATGTGCATATCGTACAAAATCTTTTCCATCTTATCGGGTTTTATAATATCGTCGGGTATGCCTGGCTTACAACCAAACCATAATACCGCTGTCATTAAAACCCACATTAGTCTCTTCATGCTGAATTAAAGTATTATTTTTTGCCCAAATTGCGGCAAGGTTATTAATTTTACCAAAAATAGTTATAAATGAGCATAGCTGATAATCTTAAACAATATAAAAACGAAG
>Ga0157370_10002832_pt1 | contig 20736 bp, 15 predicted proteins | sample C35metaG_FD_113463 | JGI IMG/M metagenome (GOLD analysis project Ga0157370, IMG submission 113463) | Corn rhizosphere microbial communities from Kellogg Biological Station, Michigan, USA - C3-5 metaG | ecosystem: Host-associated > Plants > Roots > Rhizosphere > Soil | place: USA: Michigan...
GAAGGGGAGCCATTGCGGTGAGCGGGACCGAAAACCAGTCAAAAACAGTACTCCCGGGGATAAAACCGCCTCGTGTATCGAAATTTTGCCCGTACGCACGTTCAAGCCCGACAGGCTGCTAGGATGTCAACAAAGTGTCAAAGCAGTAGTACAGCGTTTTACTGCGACTCGCATGGAATGGCATTCCTTAAAGGATCTTAATATACGTTTCTGGCTAAACTGCGCCTAACATGAAAATCATTTTTGCAGGTACTCCGCTGTTTTCCGCGTCTGCACTTGAAGCCTTGATAAATGCTGGCCATGAGATTGCATTGGTGTTGACCCCACCCGATCGCCCCGCCGGGCGGGGTATGAAAACCATCGTAAGTGCTGTTAAATCATTGGCGCAAAGCCGAAAATTTTCTTTGTTGCAACCGCATTCACTTGGACAACCTGAGCTACATGCGCAACTGGGAGCCGTTGGCGCGGATGTCATGGTAGTTGCCGCGTACGGGCTGATCCTGCCTCCGACTGTTTTAAATATTCCTCGCCTCGGTTGTCTAAATATCCACGCTTCACTGCTACCTCGCTGGCGAGGCGCGGCCCCCATCCAGCGAGCAATATTGGCAGGTGATCGAGAAACCGGAATAACCATCATGCAAATGGATCAGGGTCTGGATACCGGCGCCATCCTGTTGCAACGAAGTATCGCAATCACACAAGATGACACTGCACAAACTCTGCACGACAAGCTTGCCTCGCTGGGAGCACTTTGCATCGTTGAAGTGCTAGCGCATTTCCATGAGAAACAGCGCTCCGCGATTCCTCAGAATGAGGCTGCCGCAACATACGCAGCCAAACTGAAAAAAAAACACGCAGAAATTGATTGGCGATTGAGCGCGGAGGACATCAGCCGTGCAGTACGCGCATTTAATCCTCGCCCCGGTGCTTATTCCCGGATATGTGGAGTTTCCATGAAAATATGGCAAGCCAGCGTCGCTGCGGATGCGCATGGTAAGCCGGGAGAAATTGTTGCCACAGGGCGCCGTGGCATTGTGGTTGCATGTGGCCGAGGCACACTTGTGGTGGAAATCATGCAAAAACCTGATGGCAAAAGATTGAACGCGGCAGAATTTCTCGCGGGGCATGCATTGCAGCCGGGCGACTGCTTTGAATGCCCTGATGATTAAAACCCAACGTTTGGCCGCCACAATCGTAGCTAAAGTGTTGAGCGGCGCGAGCCTGACCGTGACGTTGCAAGACCTCTGGCATACTCATGCTGGCCTTTCTGGTCAGCAACGCGGAGCAATTCAGGATTTAAGCTACGGTGTGTTGCGTTTTTATGGGCAACTCGACAGGTTGCTTGGATTATTACTGGATAAACCGCTGTGGGACCCAAATCTGCGTTATTTATTATTAGTAGGCTTGTATCAGCTTGGATATAGCAAGACTTCTGCGCATGTGATTGTAAATCATGCAGTATCTGCCTCCCGCCTCTTAAATAATAGCAAAGGTGCGCAAGGACTGGTCAACGCAGTATTGCGCAATTTCATACGTCAACGCGTAAGTATGCTGGAGCAAGTAGCTGAAAGTGAGGTAGGGCGATATTCTCATCCACAATGGTGGATAGACAAACTCCACGCACAATATCCGTTAAGTTATCAGGTGATATTGGAAGCCAGCAATCAACGTCCACCCATGACACTGCGAGTCAACCGACGCAAGATCAGCGTGACGGAATATGAGAAACAACTTGATCAAAGCGGTATGATCATACGGCGATTATGGAACGATGCACTTGTATTGATGCAGCCAGTAGCGATAGACAAGCTACCGGGATTCGCCGAAGGATGGGTGTCAGTGCAGGACGCAGGCGCCCAACTTGCCGCACCGTTGCTGGACGCGCGCGATGGTATGCGCGTTTTGGACGCCTGCGCCGCTCCTGGAGGCAAAAGCACGCATTTGCTGGAATTGGCGAACGTGGAATTAACCGCGCTCGACAATGACATTGTACGAGTGGCCCGCATAACAAAAAATTTTTCTCGTCTTGAACTCGACGCTTACCGCATCCTCCACGGCGATGCAGCGCACCCGGCGGAATGGTGGGATGGCAAGCAATTTGACCGTATTTTGGCCGACGTACCTTGCTCCGCCTCGGGCGTGGTATGCCGCCATCCCGATATCAAATGGCTGAGGCGTGAAAGCGATCTCTCCCAATTTGTCGCAAGGCAGAGGGAAATCATGGATGCGTTGTGGCAGATCCTGACCAGAGATGGTAAATTGCTCTACGCCACCTGTTCAATATTCGCCGAGGAAAATACCCTGCAGGTGGACGAGTTTCTGCGGCGTCATTCAGACGCCCGTCTGCTGCCTCTTTCCCAGGTTAAAACGATCGACGGGCAATTGCTCCCGAACACTCATCATGATGGTTTTTTTTATGCGCTGCTGCACAAAGTCTGATTCCTTCTTGCGACTGTTGCATGCAGCCACAATGACACTTCTGGGCTTGGCGCTCCTGGGCGCTACCGCCCATGCGGAAGTTATACAGATCAAGTCTGTTGTAATAGAAGCGATGGATGAAGGCTATCAGTTTAACGCTGATTTCGAGATTTCACTCAACCCCAAATTGGAGCTTGCACTCGAAAAAGGTATAGTGCTTTACTTCGTCACCGAACTCAACCTGATGAATTCCCGTTGGTATTGGCTGGACGAAAAAGTTGCTCAGAGCAGAATACGAGAGGGATTGAGCTATTACGCGCTGACACGCCAATACCGTTTGAGTCGTGGGGCGTTATCGCAGAACTTCAGCACACTGAAAGAAGCATTACAGGCTCTAAGCCGAGTGCGCGACCGTCCCATTATCGCGAATTCCGAGCTAAAACCGGATACGGAATACATTGTGGAATTACGTATGCGTCTCGACATATCAGCGTTACCTAAGCCATTTCAGGTAGAAACGCTTGGTTCTAAGGAGTGGGATCTGAGCACCGGCACATTACAGTGGAGCACAAAGCTGCCTTTGCCAAGATCTCAAGATAATACCAGGTCGTGAAGTACGTTATCATCACTGGTGCGGGACTCGGTGCAGTCATGTTGTTTCTGCTCGCAACTGCGGGTGCCGACACAGGACTTTTTGAACGCAAATACCGGCTTCTGATTCGAATCAATGTCGGCTTCGTCCTGTTTCTCATGGCAGTGGTGGGATATTTGCTATGGAGACTCAGGCGCAGGCTCAAGGCCGGTATATTCGGTTCCAGGCTAGCATTACGCCTGTTGCTGATCTTCTCTCTCATGGCAGTTCTTCCGGGGGCGCTGGTGTATGGCGTTTCGGTGCAATTCCTCGGGAAAAGTATTGAATCCTGGTTTGATGTCAAAGTAGACCGGGCGCTCGAGGGAGGTTTGAACCTGGGGCGCACTATCCTCGACAATTTGCTGGAAGAGCTGCGCAGCAAGGCACAAGCCATCGTACTTACACTATCCGAGCAACCCGCCTCGCCAATGCCAGTACTCAATCAATTGCTGGATCAATCACAAATACAGGAAGCGGCGCTGTTTGATCAGGATGGTGAAATAATTGCGTTTGCTGGCATGCATGACGAAGGGTTATTCCCGACGGCGCTAAGCGCGGTAGTAATGCGGCAGATAAAGATAGAAAATGCTTATAGCGCGGTTGAATCTATTCCCGGCAAGGGTTTGTACTTAAGGGTAGTAGCGCCCATTGATGTATCGAACACGGAGGAAGGTTTCCGGATATTGCAATTATTGCAACCGGTACCAAAGCAGTTAGCCGAGGATGCGGAGATAGTACAGGCGGCATATCGGGATTATCAGGAATTGTTGCTTTCGCGTGAAGGATTGAAAGGTCTCTACGGAGTGACGCTTACACTCGCGCTGCTACTTTCGCTTTTTTCCGCTCTGGCTGCGGCGTTCCTCATTAGTGAGCGATTGAGCGCACCGCTCGGTATGCTGGCGGAAGGTACCCGCGCCGTAGCTCAGGGTGATTTTAGCAGGCGCCATCCGGTACAAAGCGGCGATGAGTTGGGAGTACTGACCGAATCTTTTAATCTCATGACTCAACAGCTTGAGGAAGCTCGCACTACAGCCGAGCGCAATCAGCAAGAAGTGGAAAGTGCACGGGCCTACCTGGAAAATATACTGGCCAACCTTTCCTCCGGTGTTCTTGTATTCGACGAAAACTTATGCATGCGTACTGCGAATCTCAGTGCGAAGCAAATTCTGAATGTTCCATTGACCGGACTCGAAGGATTGACTATTGAAGAATGTGCGATGCACGAACCTCAGCTGAGTTCTTTCAAAACCGAAATTCTTGAAGGATTTCATTCGGGAAAAAAGGGTGAATGGCAATGCCAGGTAGAACGCTCGCGAGATGGTGCCCACCAGGTATTGTTGCTCCGCGGGACACGTCTGCCCCAGATATCCGGCGGTGGAGGGGTCGTCGTGTTTGATGACGTAACTGGCTTATTGCAGGCTCAGCGTACCGCAGCGTGGGGTGAAGTGGCACGGCGCCTGGCTCATGAAATCAAGAATCCACTTACACCGATACAGCTTTCCGCTGAACGGATGCAGCATAAACTCGCAGAAAAGTTGGGTGACCAGGATGCACAAATATTGCGACGCTCTACTGAAACTATCGTCAATCAGGTGGAGGCATTAAAAAAAATGGTCAACGAATTCAGTGAATATGCGCGCGCGCCAGAACTGGAATTTCATATACTGGATTTTAACGGCCTGGTACGAGAAGTGCTCGCGTTGTATGAAGCAGCAAGCGTAGCGTCATCCGAGAATCCCCAACACATTTATTTGGCGCTGGCTTCAAATCTACCGACAGTGAGGGGGGATTCCGCAAGGCTGCGTCAAGTTATCCACAACCTCCTGCAAAATGCTCAGGATACGCTGATAGGCGTCCCGGAACCCTCAATCATGGTGCGAACCGAAGCCGTACCCGGTGGAGTGCGATTTAGCGTAAGTGATAACGGGATGGGGTTTTCTGAACAAGTCAGATCCCGTGTGTTCGAGCCTTATGTTACCACCAAGTCCAAAGGAACAGGACTGGGGTTGCCCATTGTAAAAAAAATAGTCGAAGAACACTGCGGTATGATTCAAATAGAAAATATTCGGCCTCACGGTGCGCGAATTTCAATTACCTTGCCGGCAGCAGACAATTTGGCGGCTAATCGCAAGACCATTTAATCACAAATCAGCCATGGACATATTCCCGTATACCTGAAAACTGAAAGCCGCTGTCAGTAATCCATGATTAGGCGCCATCTCAGATAAATTCCACCACATTCGGAAAAGAAACTTGATTCTTGAGCTATGAGCAACAATACAATACTTGTCGTTGATGATGAAATTGGCATACGTGAGCTTTTGTCCGAAATCCTGCGTGATGAAGGCTATCGCGTCGCTCTTGCGGAGAACGCTGGGCAAGCACGCAATTGGCGCAAACAGACACGACCTGATCTGGTACTTCTGGATATCTGGATGCCCGATACCGATGGCATTACCCTCCTGAAAGAATGGGCGAGTTGCGGATTGCTCACCATGCCAGTGGTAATGATGTCGGGACATGGCACCATAGACACCGCTGTTGAGGCAACGCGCATGGGCGCCTCTGGCTATCTTGAAAAGCCGGTCCCGCTGCAAAAGCTGTTAAATACTGTAGGACGCGCGTTGCGCGGGGGCCAGGTTAAATCGCCAACAATTCTCCCGCTCGCCAGTCTTGGAAGGGGTCCACTAATCGCCGACCTTAAAAGAAAGCTCGAGCAAGTGGCTGGCCTTCGGATACCGCTGCTGCTTACCGGAGAGCCTGGGACCGGCGTGGATCTCTGCGCACGGTTCTTGCACCACCCAAACACTCCATGGGTTGAGCCGGACACGCTCGCCGCTCTCGCGGATGCCCCGTTCGATTTACTTGAACGCGCAAAAGGTGGATTACTCTTTCTCAAGGAAATCGGAGATCTGAATAGGCTGGCGCAAAAAGGATTACTGCTACTGCTGGGCAAGCTGGAAAAATACAACGTGCGGCTTGTGTGTTCCACCTCCGTACCGCTGGCGGGCCTGGTTGCGCAAAGCATCTATGATCTAAAATTATATGAAATTCTGAGCAATCTTTGCATCAATGTTCCTGCGTTAAGAGAGCACCGGGAAGACATTCCCGAGCTTGCCAGCCAGATACTCTCGCGCTGTATCGAATCAGGCGAAGCATCGCTGCGCCAATTCAGCACGGCCGCTCTCAACGGCTTGCGAAACCACGACTGGCCCGGCAATCTAGCTCAACTTACGGGTACGGTACATTCTCTGGCAATAACCTGCACCGGCGACGAAATATCAGCAGATGATGTGAAACGGATACTGACCTCATCAACACCAGCGCAGGCTGTCGCAGGTGTCCCACTCAATATTCCATTACGTGAAGCGCGTGATATATTTGAGAAAACTTATTTTGAGCAACTCATCAATCAGGAAAGTGGCAATATGACACGGGTTGCCGAGCGAGCTGGGCTGGAGCGCACCCATCTCTATCGCAAACTCAAGCTGCTGGGTATTAAACTGCGAAACCACTGAACTGCAAAAAAATTCTCGTGCGCCGGCCGCACCATCAAGAAATATTACTGGGGTCGCCAAAGTACCGGCAATGCCATCAGAACAATTTGATGCAATGATTATTCCCCCGAATTCTTTACGGTTGATTATATGCAATCCGCCACAATTCGAGGTATGTCATAGTTGTCTGACATCGCATCTTAAGCGATAATAATGGCTTTGCCGACCCGCACCGCTACCCGGGTTAGGGGAGCGGTATTTTATTTGCTGTATTTGCCACATATCTGTTGAATGAGGGAGTTTGTGTCCATGGGAACATTTAGAGATTTTGACGCGCCGGTGTTCAAGAACCTGACCAGCGCGATCCGTGCGCTGGCTATGGACGCTGTGCAAAAAGCCAATTCGGGTCACCCCGGCATGCCCATGGGCATGGCGGAGATAGCTGAAGTATTATGGATTCATCATTTGCGCCACAATCCTGCCAATCCAAAATGGATCGATCGCGACCGGTTCATATTGTCTAATGGACATGGCTCGATGTTGATTTATGCATTGCTGCACCTCACCGGTTATGACCTGCCGATGGAAGAAATCAAGCGCTTCCGTCAGCTTCATTCCAAAACGCCCGGCCATCCGGAATATGGTTACACGCCAGGAGTGGAGACCACGACGGGTCCCCTCGGACAAGGCCTCGCCAATGCGGTAGGCATGGCGCTGGCTGAAAAAATACTTGCCACAGATTTCAATCGACCTGGCTTCGATATCGTCAATCATTATACTTACGTATTCGTTGGCGACGGCTGTTTAATGGAAGGAATTTCCCACGAAGCCTGCTCGCTGGCAGGCACGATGGGCCTCGGAAAGCTGATCTGTTTTTACGATGATAACGGCATTTCCATCGATGGTCACGTGGAAGGGTGGTTTACCGACGACACGCCTAAGCGTTTCGAAGCATATGGTTGGCACGTAGTACCCAATGTCAACGGGCACGACCCTGTAGCAATTGAGGCAGCTATCGAAGCGGCAAAGCAGGCCGGCAGCAAGCCTTCGATGATTTGTTGCAAAACCGTAATCGGCATGGGTTCCCCAAATAAGGCCGATACTCATGAAGTCCATGGTGCGGCGCTCGGCGACACTGAAATAGCCGCTACCCGTCCGCATATCGGTTGGAATTATTTGCCATTTGAAATTCCCAAGGAAGTCTATGCAATGTGGGATGGCCTTGCGAAAGGTGGCAAACTGGAGGCCGAGTGGAACAACAAATTTGCCGAATATGCGGAAAAATACCCTGCTGAAGCTGCCGAATTCACGCGGCGTATGTCGGGGGAATTACCGGACGGATGGCATGAATACGTGAATGGTTTAATCGGTCGTGTTGATGCCAAGCAAGAAACGATTGCCACCCGGAAGGCTTCACAGAATGCCATTGAGGGCCTGGCCCCGTCGTTACCCGAACTAGTGGGGGGCTCCGCAGATCTAGCCGGGTCCAATCTCACACTCTGGTCGGGCTCCAAAGGCATCAGCCAGGGAACCGGGGGCAATTATATTTATTACGGTGTACGAGAGTTTGGCATGAGTGCTGTGATGAATGGGTTGTCGCTGCACGGCGGCATCATTCCGTATGGTGGCACTTTTCTCATGTTTTCGGAATATGCCCGCAATGCCTTGCGCATGGCGGCACTGATGAAAATTCGCAACCTATTTGTGTTTACACATGATTCGATTGGCTTGGGTGAAGATGGTCCGACGCACCAACCGGTGGAACAAACTGCCACCTTACGTTACATTCCCAACATGGATGTGTGGCGGCCATGCGATACAGTTGAGTCCACTGTAGCCTGGGCACGGGCAATTGAACGCAGGGATGGTCCTTCCACGCTTATTTTCAGCCGCCAGAATCTGCCCTTTCAGAAACGCGCCGCCGCCACTATCAAGCTGATCGACAAGGGGGGATATATCCTGTCTGAGGCAACGGGCGGCAAGCCCCAGGCAATCATTATCGCTACCGGCTCTGAAGTAGGACTGGCAATGCTGGCACAAAAAGCGCTGGCGGAAACAGGTATTCAGGTCCGCGTGGTCTCCATGCCCTGCACCAGCTTATTTGATCGTCAGAACCATGCCTATAAAGACAGCGTGTTGCCGAAAGGTGTGGGACGCGTGGCAGTGGAAGCAGGCATCACGGATTACTGGAGAAAATATGTAGGACTTGAAGGCGCCGTGATTGGTATGGATACGTTTGGGGAATCAGCACCTGCTAGCGACCTTTTCGCCCATTTTGGCTTCACCGTCGAGAATGTGATAAAAGCGGTGAATAGCGTTATTTAATTTCAGCCAGTTGGAGCTCGCAGCGCGGAGAAATTTTTGCGCTGTGATTCGTTTTTTTATCCAAGGAGTTCAAGAATGACCATCAAAGTCGGTATCAATGGGTTTGGCCGTATTAGCCGCATGGTTTTCCGCGCGGCAATACAGAATTTTCCGGACATCGAAGTCGTCGCTATCAATGATCTGCTCGAGCCCGATTATTTGGCTTATATGCTGCAACATGATTCCGTGCATGGGCGCTTCAAAGGAGATGTCTTGATCGAGGGAGACACGCTCGTCGTCAATGGCAAGAGGATCCGCCTGACCGCCATCAAAGATCCCACTGAACTGAAATGGGGCGAGATAGGCGCCGATGTTGTCATTGAGTCGACTGGCCTTTTTCTTACTAAGGAAAGCTGCGAGAAGCACATCACTGCGGGGGCGAAAAGAGTCATCATGTCAGCGCCATCCAAGGATGATACACCCATGTTTGTGTATGGCGTGAATAACGAAACATATGCTGGACAATCGATTATCTCCAATGCTTCATGCACTACTAACTGTCTGGCGCCTATCGCAAAGGTATTGAACGACACATTCGGCATCAAGCGCGGTCTCATGACTACTGTACATGCTGCCACTGCCACCCAGAAAACTGTCGACGGACCCTCCAATAAGGATTGGCGAGGAGGACGCGGTATTCTCGAAAATATCATTCCATCCACGACGGGCGCCGCTAAAGCGGTCGGTAAGGTTATCCCTGAGCTGAACACGAAACTCACCGGCATGGCATTCCGTGTGCCAACTTCTGACGTTTCGGTGGTCGATCTTACCGTTGAATTGAATAAAGACACCACCTACGAGGAAATCTGCGCGGCCATGAAAAAGGCATCAGAAGGATCAATGAAGGGAATTCTCGGCTATACCGATGAGAAAGTTGTTTCCACCGATTTTCGCGGTGACAGCTGCACCTCTATCTTTGATGCGGAAGCTGGCATGGCTCTGGATGGCAGTTTCATTAAGGTTGTTTCCTGGTATGACAATGAGTGGGGCTATTCCAGCAAAATTCTGGAAATGGCCCGCGTTGTCGGAAAATAGCTTGTTCGGGTGTCGAAAAGTCAGCAGGCATGAAGTAAATGAGCCAAACTACTCTTTCCATGCTGTTTCCTGTCCGATAAGGCAGAGGGATAGTGCAAGCTATCCCATGCCACAAAAAATTTGGAGCTTTCAGTGTCCGTCATTAAAGTCATCGACCTCGATCTTAAGGGTAAGCGCGTATTCATTCGTGCCGATCTCAATGTCCCCGTTAAGGATGGCAAGGTTACGTCCGATGCACGTATTACCGCCTCAATGGCCACCATCAACCACTGCCTGAAACAAGGAGCCAAGGTGATGGTGACTTCGCACCTAGGCCGTCCCGAAGAAGGTTTGTGGTCCGAAGAGAATTCGCTCAAGCCGGTTGCGGACGATATCTCCGCCCGGCTGGGCAGACCTGTGCGGCTGATCAAGGATTGGGTGGGAAGCGCCTTCGATGTCGCTGAAGGCGAATTGGTCGTTCTGGAGAATTGCCGCTTCAATAAAGGGGAAAAGCAAAACGCTGATGAGACCGCGCAAAAATATGCCAGTCTTTGTGACGTGTTTGTAATGGATGCCTTTGGCACAGCGCATCGTGCTGAGGCGTCGACTTACGGCATCGCAAAATATTCTTCTGTTGCTTGCGCAGGCATATTGCTGATGGAAGAGCTGGATGCTTTGACTAAAGCACTACTGAATCCAGCACGCCCTATGGTTGCCATTGTTGGAGGTTCCAAGGTCTCGACCAAACTTACCGTGCTTGAGTCTCTCTCCGAAAAAGTGGATCAAATGGTGGTGGGTGGCGGCATCGCTAATACTTTCCTCAAAGCGGCTGGCAAGAATATCGGGAAATCCCTGTACGAAAAAGATCTGGTTGCTACGGCGAAAATGCTGATGGATAAAATGGCAAAACGCGATGCATCCATCCCTATAGCTATAGATGTTGTGGTTGGGAAAAAATTTGATGCGAATGAACCGGCGATATTAAAAAATGCCGATACGGTTGTCGATGATGAGATGATTTTTGATATTGGTCCGAAGAGCGCTCAAGAGCTGGCGGACATTATCATGAAAGCCGGCACTGTTGTCTGGAATGGGCCTGTCGGCGTGTTCGAGTTCGATCAGTTCGGTGCCGGTACCCAAACCATCGCCATGGCCATTGCCAATACCCAGGCCTTCACTTTGGCGGGTGGCGGCGACACCATCGCTGCGATCCAGAAATATGGCATTTATGACAGGATATCCTACATTTCTACTGCTGGCGGCGCGTTCCTGGAGTTTCTCGAAGGCAAAAAACTGCCTGCCGTGGAGATACTTGAACAACGCGCGCGCTGATTTTGCAAGGTTAACCACGCAATACCTCCTTTAATGATTCGAAGAACAAAAATCGTAGCAACTCTCGGTCCAGCATCCAGCGATCCTAAGGTTCTTGAGCGCATGATAAACGCCGGGGTGGACGTAGTGCGTATCAATTTTTCTCATGGCAAGCGGGAGGAGCATATCGAATGGGCGGAGTTGACCCGTTCGCTTGCACGTGCCGCGGGTCATGCTGTGGGGGTGCTGGCGGATCTGCAGGGACCGAAAATCCGGATCGGAAAATTCGAGAAGGGAAAGATCACACTTAAAACGGGAGATAAATTTATACTTGACGCCGAATGCGCTCTTGGCGATCAGGAGCGCGTGGGGCTGGATTACAAGGAGCTACCAAATGACGTTGAAACCGGTGCGACGCTGATTCTGGACGATGGTCGCATCGTACTTGGCGTTTCTGGTGTCAAGGGAGGCCAGGTATATTGTGTCGTAGAGCAAGGCGGCGTGTTGTCCAATAACAAAGGTATCAATCGCAAGGGTGGCGGACTTAGCGCACCCGCATTGACCAATAAAGACGTAGAGGATATTAGAACCGCCGCAGCGCTTAAGGCAGATTATCTTGCAGTCTCCTTCCCGCGCTCCGGGGATGACATGCGCTGGGCCCGGGACGTAATGCACGAAGCTGGTGGCAAAAGTCTGCTGATGGCAAAAATCGAGCGCTCCGAAGCAATCCTAGCACTGGATGACATTCTGCAGGCCTCTGACGCGATCATGGTGGCACGTGGAGATCTTGCGGTGGAGGTTGGGGACGCGGTGGTACCGGCACTCCAGAAACGCATGATCCGCACCGCTCGCGCGAACAATAAATTGGTGGTGACTGCTACGCAGATGATGGAATCAATGGTTACCAGTCCGATCCCGACACGTGCAGAAGTATCCGACGTGGCTAATGCGGTGCTGGATGGCACCGATGCCGTGATGCTTTCGGCGGAATCTGCTACGGGCCAGTATCCCGTCGAGTCGGTTGCAGCCATGGCTAGGGTCTGCCTCGAGGCAGAAAAGGAATATCTGGTGAGCAGCGAGCTTCGCCGGCTTCAGGGTGGTCTTCCTGATACTATCGAGGAGGCAATTGCCCGCGCGACCATGTTTACTGCCGGAGGCCTGAAACTTCGCGCCATTGCCGCGCTTACGCAGAGCGGACGGACGGTATTGCTAATGTCGCGCAGAAGCTCTAATGTTCCCATATTTGCCTTAAGCCCACAGGAGGACACCCGCCGTAAAATGACCTTGTTTCGCGGTGTTTACCCGGTAAAATTTGGTGGCGGCTCAAATGATCCCGAGGTCATCCTGAATCACGCGGAAAACGAATTACTCAAACGTGGCGCGGTGCGCAATGGCGATCTGATTATCATGACTATTGGCGAACCGGTGGGCAAGGCAGGCGGCACCAATACTATGAAGATAGTTAAGGTAGGCGAATATAGAAAAGCATAAATGCAGCGCGAATCATAGCCCTTCGATGATGCTATTTTTCACTTTTGTTAGGATGGCGAGCCACAGATACTTTGCATGGTAATCTCAAACCAGACCAAAACACCGGAGCGCAAGAAAGGCTGGCTCGTATCAGCAAGGCGATAATATGCTAGTTGCTCATAAGCGATTGCGATCAGCGCAACATTAGATAATCCAGCCCTATTTCCAGATATCTTTGGTCCGTTGCTGGTAGCTTGATATTAGGGTTCAGCTATACAGATTCTAAACTTGGAGGAGACTCAAATGGCACTCGTATCATTGCGTCAACTTTTGGATCATGCGGCGGAAAATAGCTATGGTCTGCCCGCTTTCAACGTAAATAACCTCGAACAGATTCAGGCCATCATGCAGGCCGCAGATGAATGCAATAGTCCAGTAATCATGCAGGGTTCCGCTGGTGCGCGCAAATACGCGGGTGAAGCTTTTTTGCGTCATTTGATCGCGGCGGCGGTGGAAGCTTACCCGCATATTCCTGTCGTCATGCATCAGGATCACGGCGCGTCCCCGGCGGTATGCATTAATGCCATTCGCAGCGGTTTCTCAAGTGTCATGATGGATGGTTCGCTGGAAGCGGACGCCAAGACACCCTCATCCTATGAGTATAACGTCGAGGTCACCGCCAAAGTCGTGGAAATGGCGCATGCGGTCGGCGTTTCTGTCGAAGGAGAATTGGGTTGCCTGGGGTCGCTTGAATCGGGCATGGGCGAAGCTGAAGATGGGCACGGAGCCGAAGGCAAGCTATCTCATGATCAATTATTGACAGATCCCGAGCAGGCCGCCGATTTCGTCAAGCAAACCGGCGTGGATGCGCTGGCCATCGCCATCGGAACCTCCCATGGTGCATATAAGTTTACACGTAAACCGACTGGCGACATTCTCGCTATCGAACGCGTCAAGGAAATTCATCAACGTATTCCCAATACTCATCTGGTAATGCACGGCTCCAGTTCAGTACCTCAGGACTGGCTCGACATCATCCGCGAATATGGTGGAGAAATGAAAGAGACCTATGGCGTGCCGGTGGAGGAAATTCAGGAAGGCATTAAACATGGTGTACGTAAAATCAACATCGACACCGATATCCGACTTGCCATGACGGGTGCCATCCGACGCCATCTTGCCAAAAACAAAAGTGAGTTCGACCCCCGCAAATTCCTCAAGGATGCAACTGCAGCGGCAAAAGATATTTGCAAGGCACGCTTCGAAGCATTTGGTTGCGCCGGTCAGGCCGACAAAATCAAACCCATCGTGCTCGATAACATGGCAAACAAATATATCAAAGGTGAGTTGAAAGCCGTTATCAAGTAAAAAAGGAGGGCAACCCGGATATTTCCTTCCAAACCAAGGAGAGAATAGATTCGAGATACGGGAATAGATAAAAAGGCGATCAGTATTAACCGCCTTTTTGTTTACAGGAATATGATTCTATCAGTGAATAAGAGGCTTGCCTTGCCATTAAAAAAAGCGAGGCGCCATCGTGGCAAGCTCATTGCCAGAATGGACTATTTTCTTGGTAATATGTCCAGGCATTGTTTAGTTCCAGCTTTTTGGTCAGCGCAAGGCTGGTCTCCCAGCCTCGGACTATGCCGACCGCTTCATGCATGCCACTTTCATCTTTAGCGATAGAAACTTCACTCAGCAAGCCTTCGATAACGGTAGTATCATTCATTGCGCCTAGAATATCCTGAAGGGTAGATAAGGATTGAATGTAACGTTTTGTTTCCTTATATGGATAAAGTTCGGCAAAAAACTCGGCAGCGTAGCGTTGTTTTTTGACAAGGATGCGTAAAGCATGCAGATCCTGCGCACTAAGATGCGCCAGTTTCCAGCCATATCTTTTCAGTTGACGATGTCGATGTGACAATAATTTTCCAGCAAACTCTTTAATCGGCACTCCAGGTTCGATATCGATCAGATCATCTGACGCCGGTACATCGGGCTTCACAAGCCAGGATTCGGCACTCAGCCACGCGCCCAATTTCAGCGTTGCCTCCGTATAGCGCCTGGATTCTATCGCAGCACGGGCATCATCATTGTGATAGCGACGAAATTGCTCGCACTTTTCCTGCAGTGCCAATACACCCGGATGATCGGGAAAGACTGCGCAAACCGTAGCCAACGTTTCCGTGACGAATACATCCCAGTCCCTGGCTGGACCAAATTGCCCGGCCAGCCATTTCAGTTCTTGCACGATCGGCGTAAATGTCGCCTTGTAAAACCCCTTTGAAAAAATACTCAAGGCCGATCGCTGCCTGCGCAAGGCAACACGCATCTGGTGCAGATACTCGATATCGCCGCCTTCCAGCATACCAGCTTCATTAATGTGCAAATGGCTGAGGCAATTCCAGATAATAGTTCTGAACGCTTCACCAACATTTGTTTTAGGAACAAGCTGGATCGACTGAGCCTTAAAGGGTGGAGACATACATCCTGAATAAAGCGCATAACCACGCTCCGCCTTGCTAACGTTCTCCAATCTGAAGGGAACAATACGCAACAAATCCAACGCAAAATGGAATAATGCCGCTGGACTGCCCGATTTCAGCTCTAGCTCAATTTCGCAAAGCGGCAAACTAACATTTTCCGCAATGATCTTCCCCCGATCTAGACAAAACTCTGCCTCACTTCCATCAGGCAGGTGTAGCATGCGAGTACTACGGTTGAATTCAGTAGTGAATAATGGACGCAGTTGCTCGCGCAGACCCGCGGCACTAAATAGTTTAATCAAAAGTGGATCGGAGATTTTGGTGATATCGGGTTGCGCTTTAAGCACACTCGCTTCCCATTCTTCCCGCTTATGCAATCCAGCTATGGCGCTGCCGCCGCCTTTTATAGTCTGTACCCAGCGTTTACCCTCCCGACGCAACCGTAATGCAACACCATTACGCTTGAGATCAAAATTGGAAGAGTCATAGTAAATGCTGTAGATCTTTTTCGTAAATGGGCTGGAAACATTTAATGATTTCAACAGCGGGTTGTGCTGCAATCGGGCGGCGCATTCAGGCGATAACCGCAATTTGAGTTCAGTCTCGGTACGCACGACTTGAAGGAGCATCCCCATAAGTTCGAATTTATTCGGCTAAATCTCGGTCTGCGCGGAAGCCGCCAACTCCGTAAGCAAAGCCTCCTGGGCACAGAACTTTTTGCTTTTGCGGGCCGATCTAGGGTGATAATTACCGTCACTATCCATTTCCCATGCTTGTACGTTATCTTTTAGATAAATATTTAAACCTTCGGTCAACACACGCTTTTTCAGTTTTGTATCCAGGACAGGAAAACATATTTCGATACGTCGAAAAAAATTCCGGTCCATCCAGTCAGCACTGGAAAGATATATGGCGTGGGTACCGCCGCTACGGAAATAAAAAATTCGGGTGTGTTCAAGGAAACGTCCAATGATTGAACGCACCCGGATATTTTCCGACAATCCCGCAATGCCGGGACGCAATGCACACACACCGCGAATAATGAGATCGATTTTCACTCCTGCGCCTGAAGCAGCATAAAGCGCCTTAATGATTTCCGGCTCAAGAAGTGCATTCATTTTTGCGATGATACGTGAGGGTTTTCCCGCCTTGGCGTTCTGAACCTCGTTGTCAATGGCTATTAGCATCTGGCTGTGGAAACTGAATGGAGATTGCCACAAATGCTTCAACTTCCCCGCCTTGCCGAGCCCCGTCAACTGTGTGAATACTTCATTCACATCGGCGCAGACTTCTTCATTACAGGTAAACAAGCCAAAATCGGTGTACAGCCGGGCGGTGCTGGGATGATAATTGCCAGTGCCCAGATGCACATAGCGCCGCAGCTTGCCATCTTCTCGACGCACTACCATCGCCATCTTCGCATGGGTTTTGTGGCCTACCACTCCATATACCACATGAGCGCCGACTTCTTCCAGGCGACTCGCCCAATTAATGTTGGCTTCCTCATCAAACCTGGCCAGTAATTCCACCACTACGGTTACTTCTTTGCCGCTACTTGCCGCGGCGATAAGGGCCGTCATTACCAATGAATCAATGCCGGTACGGTATACGGTCTGTTTAATTGCCACCACTCCGGGGTCTACTGCCGCCTGCTGAATGAAATGAATTACTGGCTGAAACGATTGATAAGGATGGTGCAATAGGATATCGTTCCTGCGGATCATCTGAAAAATATCAACAATCTTCTTCTTTTGCAACGTCAGGGGCAAACCAGGGATGAATGGTGGGTATTTCAGACTCGGACGCGCGATGCGATCCGGGACCTGCATCAGTCGAACCAGATTTACCGGTCCTTCTACCTGGTAGAAATCATCACGGGAAAGACCAAGCTGCTCCAGCAGAAAATCCGACATGTGTGGCGGACAATTATCTGCCACTTCCAGTCTAACGGCATTGCCGAGATGTCGTTGGGGCAACTCGCCTTGCAACGCAATGCGCAGGTTTTTGACTTCTTCCTCATCCACAAACAGATCACTATTACGGGTTGCACGGAATTGATAGCAGCCCAGGACACTCATACCGGAAAACAGCTCGCCCACATGAGCGTGCAGAATGGAGGACAAAAATACGAAGTTGTATTCGCTACTGCTGATTTCGGGGGGTATCAGAATCAGGCGCGGCAGTACCCGTGGCGCTTGTACGATAGCCGTCCCGGAACTGCGCCCAAAAGCATCCTTGCCTTCCAGTTCGACTGCAAAATTCAAACTTTTATTGAGCACGCGGGGAAAAGGATGTGAGATATCTAAGCCAATGGGAGTTAGTACCGGCATCAACTCGCGGAAAAAAAACTCTTTGATCCATTCACGCTGAATGTCGTTCCAGGCATTGCGGCGCAGGAAACGGATACCTTCGCCTGCGAGGCCGGGCAGGATGTCCTGATTCAATAGCTTGTACTGCTTCGCCACCAGCGAATGAGCCTGCGCCGATACCAGCTTGAATACCTGATGCGGCACCATGCCATCCGGCCCGAAACCAGGGGTATCCAGATTCATCTGCTCCTTCAGTCCCGCAACACGCACCTCGAAAAACTCATCGAGGTTGCTGCTGACTATACACAGGAATTTCAATCGCTCCAGAAGAGGGCTGTCCTTGTTTTCAGCCTGAGCAAGGACCCGCAGGTTAAATTCTATCTGGCCGAGCTCACGGTTAAGGAATTGACCGCCTGGTGGAAGATTTGTCATAAGAAGCCGCGGTTTGTCTTAACAATTTTGCTTAATTGTTTGCTGCGTGTGACGGGCAAGTCGCGCGAGAGCTGCTTATACTCAAGGATGTTCTGACGCATTTTTACTTTGTTGGAGGCACATAGCCTAGAGGTCGCTCTGCGCCAGCACCGAAGAAATACGCCTCGAGTTGTTCGGCCAGATATTTGCGTGCTTTGATATCAGCAAGATTCAGGTGATTTTCGTTGACCAGCATGGTTTGATGTTTGATCCATCCATTCCATGCCGCCTTCGATACGTTATCGAAAATACGTTTCCCTAGCTCACCCGGATAAGGTTGAAGATCCAGTCCCTCCGCTTCACGGCCAAGCTTAATACACTTAACAAGTCTTGCCACTGATCTCCTCCAATATAAAAAACATGAAAACAGCAACTTCGTTTATGAATATGTCGTTTGGCTGCGTAACCGACCTGCATATCAGACATATCCGTTAACGATTATTTGCCGGGCTCAATGAGCTAGCCCAAAGGCTTTATCCACGCCGCTATATCTTTTTTACGAATACCTTGGAACGACGCCGATAATTGTATAGTCCCTGCTTGGCTACTGGTAATTCTCCCACTTCGGTTTCAAGAAAACCGCGCTCCACAAACCAATGGGAAGCTCGGGTAGTCAACACAAATAATCTATTGTTGCCCTGAGATCGGGCTCTGGCTTCGATATTCCTGAGTAACGTATCACCCCATCCCGTACTACGATAATCAGCATGCACCACCAGGCAGGCAAGTTCTCCTGCCTGATCGTCGGGGAAAGGATAGAGTGCGGCACAGCCTATTATTATATGGTCATGTTCGACCACGACAAAACGTCCAATCTCCATTTCCAGAAGTTCACGGTTGCGCCTCACCAGCGTCCCATCAATTTCGAGCGGCTCGATCAATTGCAGGATACCTCCGACATCCTCTATCCTTGCGTCCCGCAAACTTTGTAGCGGCCCCGCCGATATCATGCTTCCGATACCATTGCGCGTGAAGAGCTCCTGCAACATCGCACCATCAACATGTCTGCTGATGAGATGAACACGCGACACACCTCTTTCGCAAGCCTTCACAGCAAAGGGCAAATATAACCGCGCATCATCGGACAGCTTCGTAGTCTTATTTGCAAATTCCGTGAGCAACGTTTTACCCTCGGCCACGGTCAGTTCGCGCAGCAGAAATGTTTCGGAGCTGCCAGGAGATTTTGTCTCTATACCTGCGGCATCCATTAGGAAAACAAGTTTCTCAGCTTTAAGCGCAATCGCTGCCTCAGCTGCAACGTTTTCCAGCGTCAAGTTGAAAATCTCTCCAGTGGGAGAATAGCCTAACGGCGTGAGCAGCACCAACTCTCCTTGTTCCAGTCGAGAGCGAATGGCTGCAGTATCTATCTTGCGTACCTCGCCGGTATGCATCAAATCAACACCTTCCACGACGCCCACGGGACGAGCGGTAACAAAGTTTCCGCTGGCAACGCGAATGGCAGCGTTGGCCATGGGTGAATTTGGCAATCCCATCGACAGAAGTGCCTCAATTTCAACCCGAACTCGTCCTATCGACTCTTTTACACATTGTAGCGTGACGGCGTCGGTAACACGCATTCCTCTGACATATATGGTATGCAACTCGCGTTCATTCAGCCGATCTTCAATTTGCGGACGTGCGCCATGCACCAGTACTAGCCGTACCCCGAGGCTTGCCAGCAAATTGAGATCATGAACGAGCTCGAAGAATTTTCCGTCAGCCACCACCTCACCGCCGAAAGCGATAACAAAGATTTTGCCGCGGAATGCATTAACGTAGGGGGCTACCGAGCGAAACCAAGCCACGAAATCCGAGTTGGCTCTCACACTTTAAGTTGATACGCTAAAGGATGCATGATCTATACTCGTGCCAAATCCAATTAAATAAAAAATGCGGAATGCAGCTCAATCCAAACTCCATAACAGGCCAAATTTACAACTACAGCCACAGAATTAGAAGTCGCCCCATCGCATCTGCATTGCCGCCACTGCTGCCAGTGCGGCGCTTTCGGTGCGGAGCATGCGTTTACCCAGACGCAGTGGGGCAAATCCGGATACCAGAGCTGCTGCCTCTTCCTCTGGCGTCAAGCCACCTTCCGGTCCCACGAGAAGCGTCAGCATAGCAGCAGTGACAGATTCCGGAAAATCGTGCAGACCTTTCCTTGCAGTGGGGGAAAGCATAAAACGTAAGCTAGAAAAGTTAACACTACTCGGATTCTTCCCTTCGTTAAATTGTGCGCCCAGCCAGTCGGACAACGATACTAGCGGCAATACCTGTGGAATGCGATTTCTACCGCATTGTTCACAAGCTGAAATGATGACTTGCTGCCAATGCTTCATTCTTTTTTCCGCTCGCTCGCCCGAAAGTCTAACCAAGCTCAACTTAGTGTCGAGAGGCTGAATCCGGCTAACGCCAAGTTCCACTGCTTTTTGTACGATCCAGTCCATCTTTTCGTTGACGCATACGGCCTGAGCCAGCGTGATGGCCAGTGGTGACTCACGTTCAATATCCAGATATGCTTCAATCCCTACGGTGGCACCACCCTTATCGATATTTTCAATAACAGCCAGGAACTCTCCGCCGTTGCCATTGAAAAGGATCAGTTCGTCGCCTTGTCCCAGCCTCAATACACGCAGTGCGTGATGTACAACGCTGTCAGGCAGCTCGATAGTCCGACCCGTGGCAATTTTTTCGGGAGAGTAAAAACGTGGACGCACCATTGTTCTGGAGCCCTGCAATTAATGAGCGTCCCCATGATAATATAA
>Ga0157370_10002833_pt1 | contig 20734 bp, 21 predicted proteins | sample C35metaG_FD_113463 | JGI IMG/M metagenome (GOLD analysis project Ga0157370, IMG submission 113463) | Corn rhizosphere microbial communities from Kellogg Biological Station, Michigan, USA - C3-5 metaG | ecosystem: Host-associated > Plants > Roots > Rhizosphere > Soil | place: USA: Michigan...
GCTAAAATCCAGGATTCATTAAAAAACAAAGATTTTTCTTTTAAATAAACTTCTTCGTCTATATAATCTAAATTCTTTATCATATTTCTATTAAATCTGAAATCACCACATTATCCAGCCTTATTTTGGCTGTTCCCCAAGATAAACCTACTCCAAATCCGCAAATAATCAAATTCTTAGAAGCATTTGTTAAACTTTCTTTCAGCTGGGCAGCGATTGTTAAAGGAATTGTTGCAGATGATGTGTTTCCAAATTCTTTTAACGAATAAGGAACTTTCTCTACAGGCAGTTTTAATTTTTTAACGATCATTTTATTCATCATTAAATTAGCCTGATGAAATACAAAATGATCTATTTTATCTATATCAATTTCAAATTTTTCGACCAGTTTTTTTACAGTTTTAGGAGCCTGCGAGATTCCGAAACCAAAAACGTCCATTCCGTCAAGAACTAAATTGCAGGAATTACGGCTTATTCCTTCTTCAATATCTTTTACTTGAAGAGAATTTTCATCAATTCTGTTTCTTGATCCTCCGTCTGGAATAATAATAGCTTTATAACCAGAACCATCTGTACCTAAATCAAAAAGTAAACTTTCTGCTTTTTCATCAAATTCAAATGCTGTAGCACTTGCGCCGTCACCAAAAAGAGGTATGGTGCTTTTATCTGTTTTAGAAAGCAGTTTACTGCTGGTATCTCCCGCTAAAAGCAAACCTTTCTTTAAACCCGTTGCCTTCATCATTCCGGCAATAATAGACATTCCGTAAACATAACCGGAACATCCAAGAGGAACATCAAAAGCAATACAATTGGTTGAAAAACCTAATCTGTCTTGAAGAATAGCTGCAGAAACCGGTAAAATATAATCGGCAGTCTGAGAAACAAAAACCAGGATTTCTATTTCGTCTTTCTGCCAATTTAAATCTTGGATTAATTTTTCAGCAGCTTCGCAGCATAAATCAGAAGTACAAATTTCTTTTGTTGCAATACGGCGTTCTTCTACTCCGGTTGCATCAATGAATTTTTGAATTTCTTCCTGCGATAGTATTTCTAAATCAACGTTTAGTTCCTTATTTTTAGGAACGCAGCAAGAAATACCTTTTATTGCAATATCATTTACTGAAAAAGCTGCCATTTAATTATCCTTTATTTTTAATAATTTCGAAGATATCGTTTAATGAATTCGAAGATTTAATTTCGTCTCCTGTCAATTTTACATCATATTCTTCATCAGCCATAGCGATTAATGACAATGCTGTTAATGAATTCCACTCGTCTAAATCTCTAAAAACAGTTTCTTGTGTAATTAATCCCGCGTCTGTATCATCTAAAATATCTGCAAAATTTCGCAAAAAAGTGTTGATTTCCATAATAATATTAAATTTGTTTTATGTTATTGTTTATATTGATCTTACAAAAAACCAAAAAAATACTTACCTTTTTATTTTAATAAAAATCCGCTTAAAACATTGTGAACCAATTAAGTTAAAAACAAGTTCAATAACTTACAATGTTATAATAGTGGCTTATATCAATAATTAAGCTTTCTTTTCCTAATTTTACCCCGCAAATATAACAATAGTTATCCTTAAAGGTAAATTAAACTCACTAAATCCATAATTAAATGATTCCCGTAACCAAAACATTTTTGCCTCCGCAAGAAGAATACAATTCTTATGTACAACGCGCGTGGGACAAAGCTTGGCTTACAAATCGTGGTGAACTTACTTTAGAATTAGAAGATAAGCTTAAAAACTTTCTTGACGTTTCTAATTTAATCATTACTAATAACGGCACAATTCCCATTCAAATTGCATTAAAGTTATTTGGAAAAGGAGGCGAAATAATAACAACACCATTTTCTTACGTAGCTACTTCGGCAGCTATTGTATGGGAAAACTGTACGCCGGTTTTTGTAGATATCGATCCTGATTATTTAACAATCGACGAAACTAAAATCGAAGTGGCTATTACCCCAAAAACAACCGCCATTTTAGCAACACATGTTTTTGGAAATCCCTGCCATGTAATCGAAATAGAAAAAATTGCAAAAAAGCATAATTTAAAAGTTATTTATGATGCTGCGCACAGTTTTGGCGTGAAATACAATAACCAATCTGTATTTAATTTTGGAGACGTAAGCACCTGCAGTTTTCATGCAACTAAATTATTCCATACAGGTGAAGGCGGCGCCATCTTCTGCGATGATAAAGAAATTTTTCATCAGCTGTATTACAGTCATAATTTTGGCCACAATGGCCCGTTAGAATTTCATGGTTTAGGAATAAACGCAAAAATCTCCGAACTGCAATCAGCTTTGGGCTTAGCCGTATTTCCATACATGGAACATATTATTGCCGAAAGAAAAAAAGTAGTTGATTTTTACAATGAAAATTTAAACTTTGAAACGGTACAAGCTTTAAAAATAAGAGAAAATACAGAATGGAATTACAGTTATTATCCTGTAATTCTTAGTTCAGAAGAAGTTTTATTGAAAGTTCAGAGCGCGCTGGCGGAAGAAAATATATTTCCCCGACGTTATTTCTATCCCTCTTTAAACACTATAGAATATACAAAAGGAGATAAAATGCCTATTTCTGAATCGATCGCATCACGAGTTTTATGCCTGCCTTTATACGTAGGAATCGCTCCTGTTGATTTAGAAAAAATAGTTCAAATCATAAACAAACAAACCTTATAACAAAGCTGTTTTGTTATCATTAAAATATTTAGGTTATGAGTCAAGATATTAACACTGAAGTTCACAATGCTTACGAAGTTATAAAAGAAGGCGGTATTATTCTTTACCCAACTGATACGGTTTGGGGAATTGGCTGCGATGCGACTAATCCGGATGCTGTTGCAAAAATTTACAAACTAAAACAGCGTGCCGAAACACAAAGTATGATTGTTTTGATGAATGGAGAAAAAATGATGTACAACGTTTTTAAAGATATTCCGGAAGTTGCCTGGCAGATTCTCGATTTATCTGAAAAACCAACAACATTAATTTTAGACGATGCCAGAAACGTAGCGCAGAACATTATTGCAGCCGACAAATCTCTGGGAATAAGATTAGTTAAAGAACCATTTTGTTTTAAATTGATGGAAAGAATGAAAAAGCCTTTGGTTTCAACATCGGCTAATATTTCTGGTCAGCCTACTCCTATTGCTTTTAAAGACATTAGTCCTGAAATTATTAAAGGCGTTGATTATGTTGTAAAACTAAATCAGGATAAAATTGCCGGAAAACCGTCAACCATTATAAAACTGACAAAAGATTCGCAGGTAAAAGTAATTCGAAAATAATTGTGAATTATTAATTGTGAATTGTTAATGCTTTTTTTGACGTTTAAGAAAAACGGCTTCGACTTCGCTCAGCCTGACAACCTTTTAGTTTCAGGCTTTTAATGTCACCCTGAGCGAAGTCGAAGGATATTCCAATAAACCTTTGCAACTTTGTCCCTTTGTAACTTTGAGCCTTAGAATCTTAGTAACTCAGAACCTTAGCAACTTAAATTGTTCCTAAACTCTCAATCAACCAATCGATATCTTCTTTTGTGTTGTAATGACTAAAAGAAATTCGGAGATTGGGCAGTTTTAAATCTTCTTCAGAAAGCATTTCTTTTAAAACATGCGAAGGTTTTATACTCCCGGATTGGCACGCACTTCCTCTCGAAACTGCTATTCCTTTCATATCCAGGCTGAATAAAAGCATCGAAGTTTTATCTGAAGAAAATGGAAGCGTAATATTAATGATATTATAAAAATCTTCTTTTTTTCCGTTGATTCTAAAACCCGGAAAATGAACTTCTAATTGCGTTATCAGGTATTTTTTTAAGTCCGAAATATAGTTTCTTTCTTCCTCTAAATTTTCATAAGAAACAGCCAGTGCTTTTGCCATTCCGGCAATTTGATGCACCGCTTCTGTTCCGGCACGAAGTCCTTTTTCTTGTTCTCCTCCAAAAATTAAAGGCTGTAAACCCGAATTTTTTCTGATGAAAGCAAAACCAACTCCTTTGGGTCCGTGAAACTTATGTGCACTGGCCAAAATAAAATCAACAGGAGTTTTTTGAAGATCAATTTCTGTTTTACCAACAGACTGAACCGTATCGGAGTGAAATAAGGCATTGTATTGCTTGCAGATAACCCCAACTCTATCTATATCTAAAATAGTTCCCGTTTCGTTGTTTACATGCATTAAACTCACGATTGTTTTCTTTTCCTGAGCTAATAGATTAGAAAGATCGGTTAAATCGATGCTTCCGTCTGCATTTACTTTTACATAATCGACCTGAATATTATAATCTGACTGCAAGGCCAGTGCGGTATACAAAACTGCATGATGCTCGATTCGTGAAGTAATAATACGCTCCACTTTAAGATCTTCAACCGCCGATCTTAAAATCCAGTTATCCGCTTCTGTTCCGCCAGACGTAAAAAGGATTTCCTGTGCCGTACAATTTAAATGTTTGGCTATATTTTTTCTGGAAAGTTCTAAAATGGTTTTAGCATTTCGCCCAAAACTATGTGTAGAAGATGGATTTCCAAAATCTTCTGTCATAATTTTTGTCATTTCCTGAATAACTTCAGGGCGCATCGCAGTAGTTGAGGCGTTATCGAGATATACTTTTTTCATTACTGCAAAGTTATGAAATATCAATTGTCTAATCTTAAATATCATTTGCCAAATTTTTCACTATTTTTGACCCAAATAAAATTACTAATGAAAAAATATGCAAGCCTTCTATTACTGGCTATTTTCTTAAACGGGTGCGACGATGGAGACTTAACGGTAGATCAAATCAATTTTGATTCGGTAACTCCAACAAGCTGTATCCCTTTTGTTGAAAACAGCCTTAATACAGATCCATTTATAATATACAAACTTAAACCTCAGGAATCTCTTATTTTGCAGGTGCCAAAAACGAATGGTGCTGGTATTGTAAACGATCCCGGTGTTAAAGAATATGATATCGACAACTCACAGTATCGTGTTTTATACAGAGCCTATAACGGAACTGTATCAAAAGATAATGTATGCGGTACAATTCCGCCAAGTTCTCCAAATGTTACCGAGGAATGGATTGGAACAGCAGGAAAAATAAAAATTGTAACATCACAAGTTCCAACAGAAACCGATGCTAATGATTCATTCCGAATTAAAGCGTACAACCACGTAATCACATTCGAAAATATTACCTTTTTAAAACCTGCAGGACCTCAGGTTGAAACTTTATTTGAATTTGGTACTTTCCAGACAACAGTTACTCCTGCGGATTTAACATTCCAAAATGCAGATACTGGTGAAGCATTTATTTGTGATGACAAAACAAAAGTATACAACTACAGTGCATCAATGACTGTATTAGTAGAGAATTTATCTGCAGGCCTGATTGTTAACCAAGCTACTCCTGCCGGACAGCCAAGAACAGCAGATGTTACGGCAACTACAAATAAAGTGGTTTACAGAAATTTTGTTCCGGGAACAGGAAGTATTACAACTGCTTATCCTTTTTGCCTTGCACAACCCCCTGCTGTACCAGCTGTAAATGAAACCTGGATTGGTGCAAGTGACCCATTAGATACTAAAGCAACTATTGAAGTTTCAACACAAGAAGTAGCCGGCAAATTTATCCATACCATTGTATTAAAAAATGTATTGCTAACGAAAGGAAACAGCAGTTTTAAACTTGGAAATGTTTTCACTCTTGGTAAAGTCACACAATAATTATTACACAAAAAAGATTATTATTTGTTGTAAATAGACAATTTTAATTCTTACAAAAAAACGTCCGTTTTTCAGTACTGATTTCAATAGAAAATCAAATGAAAAACGGACGTTTTTTTATGCTTTAAAATCAGCTTTTCTAAGCTTCAAAAAAGATTTTATTTATTGTTTTGACGAATATAAACTTCGGTTGCACCTAAGCCGTATTTCTGATAATTGGCATCGTGGAAATCAATTCCGTCGTAACGACCTAATAAAAAATCCAGTTCGGCTTTTAAAATTCCTTCGCCGACACCGTGAATAAAAACGATTTTTGGAATACGGTTTCGTATCGCAAATTCAATGTGTCTTTTTGCCGTTTCTGTCTGCAGTGTCAAAATATCATAATTAGACATACCGCGTTTATTTGGAACTAATTTTTCGATGTGCAAATCAAATTCCGTAGCCGAAATTTCGCGTTTATCTTTCTTTTCTTTTACAAAACTTCTCGGTTTTGGTTCCGTTTTCTCTTTTGAAACTTCATCTAAATCAATTCTTTTAATAGAATTCATTAAATTACTGGAATCTTGTATTTTAAGTAATTCATTGACAAAAAATGTCATCATGAATCCATCTTCAGTTTCGATCAAAACTTCGTTGTTTTTCACCGAAACTACTGTTCCGTTTATCGCTTCGTCTAAGACCGAAACCTTATCTCCTTTAGTCAACATCCTGCTCTTCTTTTTCTTGTTTCTTACTTGGTGTTTTTGCACTTAACTGCATCATTCCATACATAAAAACGGCAATAGCAATTACCATTATATAGATATTTTTTTGATCTGAAACCTGCTCGTATAAGGCAACGGAAATGGCAAGAATCATGATTAAAATTTTAAAAGTTTTCATTTTTTAAAGTTTAAGAATTCAAAAGTATAAAACTTTAAACTAGCAGTTGTTTATCTCTTGAAATGTTATCCAATATTTTTTTGTAAAATTGTAAAAAAATCAACCCGTGAATTTAGAGAAATACATGATCCCTTGCCTGTTCAAAAAACTGTTTGGTTTTGAGTGTCTGGGCTGTGGTTTTCAGCGCTCTTTATTCTTACTTTTTAAAGGCGAATTTTCGGCCGCTTTTTACATGTATCCGGCGATCTATACTACCCTGCTTTTTTTAATTTTAGTCGCTTTATATTTTTTGGATAAATCCAGAAATTATCAGAAAATTATTTGGAAAGCCGCAACGATCAATATCATTTTTATGTGCATTGGTTACGTCTACAAACACTATTATATGTGATGTTTTTCCGGATCAATTTACCTCTTAACCTGATTCAAAATATCGTTCATCATCTCGATTTGAACTTTCTGAATTTCGATTAATTCTTGCTGCTGATGCATAATTAAATGATCAATTTTATCATGAATCATTCTTATTTCCAATTCAGATTTCAGGTTAATCATATAATCTTTTTTAGCGCGGTTTCGGTCTTTTTCTTCCTGACGATTTTGGCTCATCATAATTACCGGAGCCTGAAGTGCGGCGATACACGATAAAATTAAATTCAGTAAAATAAACGGATAGGGATCGAAGCCTTTATTAACCAAAATATAAACGTTCGAACCAATCCAAACGACAATAAAAACCATAAACGAAATAATAAAAGTCCAGCTTCCGCCAAAATCAGCCACTTTATCGGCTATTTTTTGTCCAAAACTTCTCGTTTCATCTTCATCTTCCACAATACTTACGATCGATTTATCTTCTTTTAAAGAAGAAATAACACTTTTTTCAAGATCTGAAAGTGTCCCTATTTCTGCCGACAAATAATTCGAAATGTATTTTTGACGGTATTCATTTAATTCCTGTACCGAAATAAAATCGTCATCGCAAAACGAAGGATGATCCTTAACAATAAGACTTAAAATAGGATCATGAATAGATTTCCCGTAAATTTTCTCACTTTCCGGAAAAGAAGCATTAGAAATAGCACTTTTAAAAGCTGGATTATTTTTCATTTTTGTGAATTTTATCTGCTAATTTACACAATTAACTTCTTAAGAATCATATAAAAAATCAGCTTTTATCAATCTTTAATTTATCACAAATAGGATTATTACAACAAAATTTCTTTAGTTAATTCATGCCCTTATTTACAAAAAACGCCTTACTTTTAACGTCTTAAATTATCCACTCAATTTTACTATTGTGACAAAAGACAATATCATACAAAATATCAAGGCTTTAAAAAGCCATTCTAATATAAATTACGGTATTAAAACCAAAACTGAAGATTTTACCGAGAAGCTGTTTTATACTCTTTTTGATTCGAATGCCGCACTTGATGAAAGCATTGATGAACTCGAAATCAGGTTTAAGGAAATTGCAGTTTTAGCCTGCAAAAAGCCGGAAAATTTATGCGAATCGATTTGGGACCGCTTTCTGGAAAAACTTCCGGGCGTTTTAGAAAAATTAAATGAAGATGCAGCTTATATCTTAGAAAATGATCCGGCATCAAACAGTATTGATGAAGTTTATTTGGGCTATCCTGGTTTTTATGCCATTGCGATTTACAGATTAAGCCATGAATTATACCAATTAGATTTATTATTGTTTTCGAGATTAATGAGCGAATATGCGCATAGAATTACCGGAACTGATATTCATGCCGGAGCCGACATCGCCTCGCCGTTCTTTATAGATCACGCCACCGGAATTGTTATTGGCGAAACTACCGTGATTAAAAAACACGTTAAGATTTATCAAGGTGTTACTTTGGGCGCTTTGAGCGTAAGCAAAGAAATGAAAAATGCCAAAAGACATCCAACCGTTGAGGCAAATGTCTGTATTTATGCCAATGCTACGATTTTGGGAGGCGAAACCACAATTGGAAAAAACAGCATTATTGGCGGAAACTCCTGGGTTACCAAATCTATCCCCGAAGATTCAATTGTATTAAACACCACTACAACAGAAGTTAAAATAAAAGAAAAAAGATAAAATGGGTCCACAGAAATTGCTAAACCTAATTGGAAATACTCCATTAATGGAAACTGTCAATTTGGTTAAAAATAAAAACGTTAAACTTTTACTGAAACTCGAAGGAAACAATCCGGGTGGCAGCGTAAAAGACAGAGCGGCTTATAACATGATTGCAGCAGCTCTTGAAAGAGGCGAAATTAAAAAAGGAGATAAATTAATTGAAGCAACAAGCGGTAACACTGGAATTGCCCTTGCTATGATTGCTCAATTATTTCAAATAGAAATCGAACTGATTTTACCGGAAGATTCTACAAAAGAACGCACACAAACGATGCGTGCTTATGGTGCTACAGTTATTTTAACGCCTGCAGAAGATGGAATTATCGGTTCAAGGGACTATGCCGACAAAAAAGTGGCAGAAGGGGGTTATATCATGCTAAATCAGTTTGCGAATGACGACAACTGGAAAGCGCATTATAAAACAACAGGCCCTGAAATCTGGAACGATACTGACGGAACAGTAACGCATTTTGTTTCGGCAATGGGAACAACCGGAACCATCATTGGAACTTCGACTTATTTAAAAGAAAAAAATCCGGCGGTTCAAATTATTGGTGCACAGCCAAGCGACGGATCTCAAATTCCAGGAATCCGTAAATGGCCTCAGGAATATTTACCTAAAATTTTTGATGCTTCAAAAGTCGATACGGTTGTTGATGTAAGCGAAGAAGAAGCCAGAGAAATGACTAAAAGACTAGCTCTTGAAGAAGGCGTTTTCGCCGGAATGAGCAGCGGCGGTTCTGTAGCTGTTGCCCTTAAAATCGCAGAACAATTAGAATCTGGAGTTATCGTTGCCGTTATCTGTGATCGCGGCGATCGATATTTGTCTTCGGATTTATTTGATTAAGAAAAAGGGACAAAGCAACAAAGGTTCATAGGGACAAAGGCCGTAAAGCTAAGTTTATACCAACTGGTTACAACCCTTATAACTTCCAAAAGACGCACTGCTGTGCGCCTCTACAAAAAACCTTTGTCGCTTTGCCACTCTGAACCTTTGCTACTTTGAACCTTTGAACCTCAAAAAGAAAAACATGCTCTACAGAAAACTAGGAAAAACAAACTTTAATATCTCTGAAATCTCTCTGGGGACCTGGCAGGTTGGCGGAAAATGGGGATCAGGATTTGATGATAAAACAGCTGACGAACTCATAAATACAGCTATTGACAACGGTGTAAATTTTATTGATACTGCCGATGTTTACGAAAACGGATTAAGCGAAACTGCGGTTGGACGTGTGGTTCGTTCGCGTTCTGAACGTATTTACGTTGCCACAAAATGCGGGCGCCAGATTAATCCGCATGTAAATGAAGGCTACCAGCCAAAAGTACTTCAGAAATTTGTTGAAGACAGCTTGAAAAGAACCGGATTAGAAACTCTGGATTTAATTCAGTTGCATTGTCCGCCGACGGAAGTATATTACCGACCTGAAATTTTTGAAATGTTTGACCGCTTAAAAGAGCAGGGGAAAATTTTAAATCTCGGCGTAAGCGTAGAAAAAGTAGAAGAAGCGCTAAAAGCGATCGAATATCCGAATGTAACAACGGTTCAGATTATATTTAATTTGTTTCGTCAGCGTCCGTCGCAATTATTTTTCTCCGAAGCAAAAAAGAAAGACATTGGTATCATTGCAAGGGTTCCTCTTGCAAGCGGACTTTTAACAGGTAAATTTGATACGAAAACAACTTTTGATGCACAGGATCACCGTAATTTCAACAGAAACGGAGATGCTTTTGATAAAGGCGAAACTTTTTCGGGAATTGATTATGATTTAGGTTTGAAAGCGGTCGAAGAACTAAAAGCTTTGTTTCCAGAAACCGAAAACCTTGCTCCTATTGCTTTACAGTGGATTTTGAGCTTTAATGAAATAAGCTGTATTATTCCGGGTGCTTCAAAAGAAAGTCATGTACTTTCTAATCTTTCTGTTTATGATTTACCTCAATTAAGTCCGGAAAAAATTTCGGCAATGAATAAAATTTACGAAGAGTACATAAAACTTTCTGTACATCAGCTTTGGTAACTCCTTTTAAGTTTCTGAGGTTCTAAGATACTAAGGTGCTGAGATTTTAAAAAAGTTTCTGAGATACTAAGTTTCTAAGGTACTGAGATTTTTTTTAAACTTAGAACCTTAGTATCTTAGCCGCTTAGAAACTTAGTACCTCTTTATACGCAACCATTTTATTAAATAAACATCTACATAACATATACACAATAGTAATACAGTCTATACGCCATGAAAAGTTTACGTTTTTACCTGAAAGTTATCTGTTTGTTAATTCTTTCCCGCGAAAGAGACGATGAAGAACCAATGGAGAATTATACAAAATTCAAAAGAAAAACTTAGAATCTTAGCATCTCAGAGCTTTAGTCACTTAGAGTAAAACTTAGATTTCGAATTCAATTTTAAATTCAGCTCCTTTATTTTTTCCATCACTTACGGCACTTAATCGGCCTTTATTTTTTTCGATGATTTTCTTGCAGAGATAAAGCCCAATTCCGGTTGAAGATTCATTTGCAGTACCTAATCGGCTCATTTTGGTGAATTTTTTAAACAATTCCTCAATCTGATGTTTATCAAAACCAATTCCTTTATCGGCAACCGTTATAATTAAGTTCGAATTTTCTTTATAGATTCTTGCTTTAATTTCGCTGTCAAAATAAGAAAACTTAATAGCGTTGCTAATTAAATTTACCAGAACCTGAACCAATAGACCTTCGTCTATTTTAAGTTTAGCCTCATCTGTTTCTACACTTAAATTAAGTGTGATGTTTTTATCTATTAATCGCTGTTCTACTTGTTCGTTTATAAAAGGAAGAATATTAGCAAAAGAAATGAGTTTGGCTTCGGTTGTTATTTTTGAAACCTGATCTTGTTCTTTTAACAGCTTGATAAAATTTTCGATGTATCTAAATTGCAGATTAGTCGATTCACAAATTAAATCGGCCAGATGTTTTACAGAATCAGAAGGATTTTCGCTTAAAATTAATTTTGCCAAACCCTGCGGATTTCCGGCAAAGTTTTTCAAATCATGCGAAAGCATATAAATTAAATCTTGTTTTTCGTTTATAAAACTTTCAGATTCATAAATAGATTCCTGAATGTTACACATCAATAAACCTGCTTCATCCGTATAATCTGTTGGGAGAACAGACAATTTTCTTTTATTCCTGTAATCATCTAAAGATTTTGAAGCAATTGAAATAGGTTCTATCAGCTGTTTTAAGACTACAAGCGTTACAGCAGTGGCCAGCAATGTCATTATTAAAGAAAAAACAAGAATAGAAGTTGGCGAGATACTATGATCGAAAAAGAGGACAAAAAAAAGAATCCCAATTAACGGAATATGAATTCCTATAAATGCAACGAATAAAAATTTAAACGCATAACTTTTTTTCAAAAAGCTAATTTGCGAAAGGTTATGATATAATTTCATAAAAACATAACAAAACTATAGGTTATATACAGCAGCTTGGGGACTTAATAGCAGAAACAAAGTTAACTTTTAAAGTTAATTAAACTAGCAAATTACACAATTTGATAAAATATTATGAAAATAAAATTTGTAAAAGTTTACAAACCCTTATTTTTGCGCTATGGGAAGAAAAAATACAGACAAAGTTGTCTTTCATCAAATTCAGGTTCTTGATGCCGGAGCAAAGGGAGTGTCAGTTGCAAAAGCTCCTGACGGAAAAGTTATCTTTATTCCGAATGTCGTTCCTGGTGATGTAGTTGACGTACAAACGTTCAAAAAAAGAAAAGCATATTACGAAGGAAAAGCCGTAAAATTTCACGAATTATCAGAACACCGCATTGAACCTATCTGCGAGCATTTTGGTGTTTGCGGCGGATGTAAATGGCAAAATATGAAATACAGCCAGCAGCTGTATTACAAACAAAACGAAGTAAAAAATCATTTACAGCGTATTGGAAAAGTAGAACTTCCTGAATTCGAAACTATTTTGGGTTCAGAAAAACAGTTTTTCTACAGAAATAAAATGGAATTTTCGTTTTCTAACAGCCGTTGGTTAACCGAAAAAGAAATTGGAAGCACCGAAGATTTAGGAAACAGAAATGCATTAGGATTTCATATTCCTAAAATGTGGGATAAAATTCTGGACATCGAAAAATGTCATTTACAAGAAGATCCTTCTAATGCTATTAGAAACGAAATCAGAGCTTTTGCCAATGAGCATAATTTAGCCTTTTTTAATCCGAGAGAACATTCTGGTCTTTTAAGAACTTTAATGATTCGTACAGCATCAACTGGCGAGATCATGGTTTTGATTCAGTTTTTTGAAGATGATAAAGCAAACCGCGAATTGGTTTTAGATCATATATACGAGAAATTCCCGCAGATTACTTCATTACAATATGTAGTAAATGCGAAACAAAACGATACTATCTACGATCAGGATATAAAACTTTACAAAGGAAGAGATTATATCTTAGAAGAAATGGAAGGTTTAAAATTTAGCATCAATGCTAAATCTTTCTACCAAACTAACTCTGATCAGGCTTACGAATTATACAAAATAACGCGTGATTATGCCGGATTAACAGGAGAAGAAACCGTTTACGATTTATATACAGGAACCGGAACTATTGCACAATTCGTTTCTAAAAAGGCCAAAAAAGTAATTGGTGTAGAAAGTGTTCCAGAGGCAATTTTAGACGCTAAAGCAAACGCTGAACGCAATAATATTACGAATTGTGAGTTTTTTGTTGGAGACATGAAAGTGGTATTCAACGAGGCATTTATTGCACAACACGGAAAACCAGATGTTATTATTACAGATCCTCCAAGAGACGGAATGCACGCAGCTGTAATTGATCAAATTTTAAAAATTGCTCCTAAAAAAGTAGTTTATGTAAGTTGTAACTCTGCAACACAAGCACGTGATTTGGCTTTGATGGATGAAAAATACAAAGTTACACGCGTACGTCCGGTAGATATGTTTCCGCAGACGCATCATGTTGAAAATGTTGTACTTTTAGAACTTCGATAATTATAAAATTATAAATGAAAAAAATAATCTCTCTTTTATTACTTTTTACTTTTGGCTTGTCCAGTTGTGAGAAAGATGATATTTGCGATGCAAATACACCTACAACTCCCAGACTAGTAATAACGTTTTATGATAATGCAGCTCCTACTGTACTTAAAGATTTAACCAACGTAAAAGTGATTGGTGTAGGTAAAACAGATGCTGAAGCGATTATTTTTAACAAAAACGGAACCGATGTAACTAAATATTTAGCAACAGGAAGCAGTATTTCGATTCCGTTAAAAACAGATGCCGAGACCACTTCTTACAGATTTATATTTAATTCGACAAGTGCAAACCCAAATACAGATGTTTTAACATTCAATTATAAAACACAAAGTGTATATGTTTCCAGAGCTTGCGGTTTTAAAACTACTTTTACCTTAAATCCTCATGACGCTACGGCCAATTCAGGGCTTATTAAAACAGATCCGGCAGGCGACGGGTTTTGGATGCTGAATATTAATGTCTTAAAATCTAATATCGAATTCGAAAATGAAACACACGTTAAAGTATACTTTTAGTCTTTGTTTTCTTTTATCAATGTTTTTAGGACATTCTCAGGTAGTAGTAAAAGATACAGTAACAGTAAGAGACCTCGATGATAAAAGGCCAGTCGAAACTGCAAAACCGGTAAAAAAGGCGAAACCTGCAGCTCAAGAGGTTAAAAAAGACACCATTATTCCGCCTAAAATAGATCGTTATGGTTTAAGAGTAGGTGTCGATTTGTATAAATTGACAAGAGCTTTTTATGACAAAGATTATAAAGGTATTGAATTTACAGCTGACTGGCGTTTGACTAAAAAATATTATATCGCTGCCGAATTAGGTTACGAAGATAAAACGACAGACGACGACAGATTAAATTCGACTGCATCCGGAACATACATCAAAGGAGGTTTCGATTATAATTTATACGACAACTGGCTTGATATGGAAAACCTTATAACAATAGGTTTAAGAGGTGGATTTAGTTCTTTCAGCCAGGATTTAAACAGCTATAAAATTTACAACCCGAATCCGTATTGGGGAGAACAGCCGGCAATTTCTGCGAATCAAAAATACAGTGGTTTATCTGCTGCATGGCTTGAAGTCGCTATGGGAATTAAAGCCAAAGTTTTCAATAATATATTTGTTGGATTTGGCGTTCAGCTGAAACTTTTAGCCATGAACAACAAACCATCAGGATTTGATAATCTTTATATTCCGGGTTTCAACAGAACTTATGACGGAAATTTTGGAGTAGGATTCAATTATACCGTTTCGTATTTCATCCCGATTTACAAGAAAAAAACAATTGTACCGCCGCTTATAAAAGAAGCTCCTAAAAAGAAGTAGTTTTATATAAAAAATTAAAGCCCCGAATTCGTGAATTCGGGGCTTTTTATTTTCTTCTAATTTTTATAATTTAAGAAAGCTGAAATTCAACAGCAGCATTCGCATGTATTGCAGTGGTATCAAAAATAGGAACCGATAAATCTCCTGGTTTTATTACCATTGGAATTTCGGTGCATCCTAAAATAATTCCTTCTGCACCATTTTTAATTAGTTCGTTAGCAATTTCCAAATAGCGCTTTTTAGTTTCATCGGTTACAATTCCTCTGCCCAACTCTTCAAAAACGGTATAATGTATAAAATCTCTATCTTCCTGACTTGCCGGAATAATAGTTTCAATTCCTTTATCAGTCAGTTTCTCTTTAAAGAAATCAAGTTCCATTGTAAACTTGGTTCCCAATAAACCTACTTTTTTAAGTTGTTGTTTCTCAATCTCAACTGCCGTTTCACTAGCAATATGAATAATTGGTATATCAATCGCTTCCTGAAGTCTGTCGGCAATTAAATGCATGGTATTTGCACACAAAATAATAGCTTCTGCCCCGCCCGACTTTAAAAACTCGCATCCTTTAAAAAGCATATTAAAGGTCGAATCCCAATCGTTATTATCGTTATTCTTCTTTATATCAGCATAATTAAAAGAATAAACCAAACATTCAGAGAAATTTAATCCCCCTAGTTTTTCGTTTATTCCAAGATTTATAAGTTTATAATAATCTGTAGTCGAAACCCAGCTTATACCGCCAATAAGTCCTATTTTTTTCATTATACTGATATTTAAAAATTTATCCTATCTCTCTAATTCCTTTTATAAAAATCCATTTCATAAAAAGTTTTTCGCCGTCTTTGGTTTTCACAGCCTGAAATTTAGGCGAAATCAAAGTAGCGGCAATAAAAGCAGTCATCGGAATCCAAAGTCCTGTCAGCCCTGTATACATAGCCACCAAAAATCTTCCTAAAATAAATAAAATTGCGAAACACCCTAATTGGTATAGAAACGCTCTTACTTGTAGTTTTGTCATTTTTTTTTCTTTTTGAGGTTCAGAGTTACAAAGGTTCAAAGCGACAAAGTTTAAACCTTTGTTCCTTTGTTCCTTTGTTCCTTTGTCCCTTTGTAACTATTCGTTCACCTGAAATTTCGTTCTCTTACTTCCTTCGTACATTTCGTATTTAACCAAACGCGCTTCAAGACTTCCGTTAAAAAGTTTGATTTTTCTGGATGGTTTTAATCCAACGAATTTTAAAGCTTCAAGGTTTGCGGTAATAAACCACGCATTTGTTCCCGGATAATCTTTCTTTAAAGTATCGCCTATGTTTTTGTAGAATTCTTCCATGTGAATATCCAAACGCTCGTCATAAGGCGGATTAAAAACAATATGAAGCTTTCCTTCTACCTCTTTTTCAGTATCAAAAAAGTTATTATCTTCAATTGTTACGTAATCTTCCAGATTAGCATTTCTAATATTATCTTTTGCTTTGCTAACCGCACTTGGCGCTTTGTCAAAACCTTTTATCGTATAATGAAACTCTTTTGTTTTTTTCATCAAACTGTTTACAATCTGATCAAATAAATCATTGTCCCAGTCTTTCCATTTTTCAAAAGCAAATTCTTTACGGTTGATATTTGCCGGAATATTGCAGGCAATCATCGCTGCTTCTGCCAAAAAAGTTCCAGATCCGCACATTGGATCTAAAAAGTGGCTCTGCCCTTCCCAGCCAGATAATAAAAGAATTCCAGCTGCTAAAACCTCATTAATAGGCGCAATATTAGTCGCTGTTCTATAACCACGCTGATGAAGTGAATTTCCAGACGTATCTAAAGCAACCGAAACCTGATCTTTATCAATATGAACATTAATTCTTAAATCCGGATATTGTTTATCAATGCTCGGTCTTTGTCCAGTTCTTTCTCTAAACTGGTCCACAATCGCATCTTTACATTTTTGAGAAACAAACTCAGAATGATTAAAATAAGTCGAATGCACCGTTGCATCAATAACAAAAGTTTGGTTGGCATTAAGCAGTTTCGACCAGTTTATGCCTCCAATTCCTTTATATAATGCCTGTTCGTTATTAGCCCTAAAAGAATAAATAGGTTTCAAAACCTTAAGCGCCGTTCTAAGCGATAAATTAGCTTTGTACATAAAACCTTTATCTCCCTTAAAACTTACCATTCTTACGCCTTTTTCAACATCCTGAGCGCCAAGAGTTCGTAATTCCTTTTCTAATATTTCTTCAAAGCCAAAAAAACATTTGGCAATCATTCTAAAATTTTCTTCCATCTTTATTTTTGTATTAAAAAACAACTCCAATCGGAGACGCACAGCAGTGCGTCTTTACCAAATATTTAGGTATCCTCGCGAAATAGTTATTTTTCGGCAAAAATACACTAAATTTGCCGGACTTGAATTAATTGAAATAGAATAAATGTCTGACGCACCTAACTCATCAACACCAAATCAGGAAAGAAATACCGAAAACTGGTTTACATCATGGTTTGATACTCCGTATTATCACATTCTTTATAAGGATCGAAACTACCGAGAAGCTCAGATTTTCATGGATAATTTAACCCATTATTTAAACCTGCCCGAAAAAGCAAAAGTACTTGACTTAGCCTGCGGAAAAGGGCGCCATTCTATATACCTAAACCAATTAGGTTATAATGTATTAGGCGCAGATTTATCTGAAAACAGCATTGCCGAAGCCAGCAAAAACAGCAACGAACACCTGCATTTTAAAGTGCACGATATGCGTGAGCCTTTTGAAGAAAAATTCGACGCTATTTTTAATCTTTTTACTAGTTTTGGTTACTTCGAAAATGACGAAGATAACCTGACAACACTTAAAGCAATCAAAGACAGCTTATCTGAATATGGTTTTGCCGTAATTGACTTCATGAATGTCAATCAGGTAATTGAAACTTTGGTTCCGGAAGAAGTAAAAACCGTTGACGAAATTGATTTTCATATTAAAAGATATGTTGAAGACGGACATATCCTTAAAGAAATTGATTTTGAAGACCAAGGCAGAAAATATCATTTTACCGAAAAAGTAAAAGCCTTAACATTAAAAGACTTTCAGGATTTAATGGATGAAGCGGGAATTTATCTTTTAGATATTTTTGGAGATTACAAACTCAAAAAATTCCATAAAACCGAAAGCGAAAGATTAATCATGATTTTTAAATAAATTGGTGAATCGTTTAATTGTTTAACCGTTTAATCGCTAGACAAAAAAACAATTAAACGATTAAACAAATCAACGGTTAAACAAACTAAAAATGAATTATCTACTACCCTTATTTTCTGTACTTTTAGGATATAGTGTGGCTTTGTTTATAAAACCCGAAAACAAAACCAATTTAAAATTACTACTCGCTTTCAGCGGTTCATTTTTATTATCGTTAACCGTAATGCATCTTCTGCCGGAAGTTTACAGCAGTCACAATCACAAGATTGGTTTGTTTATAATGGTGGGGATTTTGTTTCAGATCATTTTGGAATTTTTCTCCAAAGGAGCTGAACACGGACACGTTCACGGACACGCAAAAATGTCTCAGATTCCGTGGTTACTTTTTATCAGTTTGTGTATTCATGCCTTTTTAGAAGGTTTTCCGGTAAGTCATCATCATGATTTAGCTGTTGGAATTGCGATTCATCATTTGCCAATTGCCGTGATTTTAACCACATTTTTCATCAATGCCGACTTAAACAAAAAAGCCATTTTTGCTTTTATGCTTACTTTCGCCATCATGACGCCACTGGGAACTATTGCATCAGAATATCTGCCTCTTTTAAACGATTATTATACCGAAATAACTGCAATCGTAATTGGTATTTTATTCCACATTTCGTCGACTATTATTTTTGAAAGCAGCGAAGGACATAAATTTAATATCGCCAAAGTTTCGATGATCGTTCTCGGAATTTTACTGGCATTCTTTTTATAATCTGGGCGTGCCCCAATTTACAAAAGGCGCTATTTAACAAACCGCTTATGTGCGCCTTTCGCAAATTCGGTCGGGCTATACGCATTACTTCGGTAATCTGCTCCTATCCCTCACGCAAACAAATCAGCTTAATTTAGTAAAAAAAATGCTCCATCGGAGCATCATATTTATAGCAATTATTTACACCGCGATTTTAAGCTCCAGCGGAGCGATATATACCGCTCCGCTGGAGCTTTTTTTCTATATGGAAATAAATTATGCTATAAATATGCAGCTCCTCCGGAGCTTTGAATTATCTAATTATCAAAGGCAAAATTTCACAATTAATAATTCATAATTAACAATTCACAATTAACAATTATTTCCCAGTTCGTTTTTTCTCCTCTTTATTTCCAAAATCACGTTCCTGAACTTTAATTTTCTTATTCCCAAAATTATACGTTACTGATAATCTCGCAAATCTATTACTTTCATTCTGGCTGTAAACCTGAGTTACGCCGTTTACAATCGATTTATACCCTTTTAAGTACGAAGTATTAAAAATATCATTCAGCAATAAATTCAATTGCAAGTTGTTTTTAAGAAAACTTTTTCTCACCGAAAGATTCAACCCCGACATGTACCCAATTTCATATAAACCTCTTTTAAAAGGCGAACTGTAAAAATATTCTACCTGTAATTTTGTAGTTTCATTTAACGAAAAAGAATTTTCTGTTGTAAAATAAAGCTGTCCGCTGTTTGAAGGAACCGCATTTATATTTGATGTAAACGAAGTTTTTGATCCTAAAAGATAAACCGAAGTCTGTGTTTCGAACCAGTTTGTTACTTCTGCCGAATAACTTTCTCCAATCCCAAATGAACTTTCGTTAAAATAATTTTCTCTCGTTACAATCTGCGTATTAATTTCAGGATTTGAAGTAAAAACAACCCCGTAACCATTAGTCGTTTGGTTAAAGAAAATATTGGTTCTTAAATTCTTTTTAAAGGAATATGTGAAATCAAAATTATCGCTGAAAGATGGTCTTAAAAACGGATTTCCTTCAGAATAACTATTACTATTGATATAAGAACGAAACGGATTTAATAACCCAAAACCCGGACGATTGATGCGTTTTCCGTAAGTAAAATTGAAACCATGAATATCATTTAATTGATAATCCAAATACAAACTCGGAAACAGTTTTAAATAATCGTTTTTTACCTCTTGGTTTAAAGTTTCAGAATAACCGTTTGTTTGCGTATTTTCTAATCTCAATCCCAGCTGAATCGACAATTTATCGTTGAATTTCTTATTTCCGTTAATATAAACCGCCTGATTGTTTTCTTTGTACTCAAAAACATTCGACTGATTTGGATCTAGAATTTCATTTCCGGAAATGGTGTTGTAGTAAAACACATCGCTGTTACTTTTTATAAAACTTATTTTTCCTCCGTAAGACAAATCAAAAGCTTTCATAGGGTGTTCCATATCAGCTTTTAAGCTAAAATTATCAATTCCCTGGTTGGAGTTATTTCGCGCTGCCTGATTCATGTTTTGATACGTTCCGTCTGGAAGATATGTTTTGGCAACAAAGTTTTTATCGAACCTGGAATCGTAGCTGAAATAATCTAAATCAACACTGACTTTTCTTCCTATCGAATCTAATTTCGAAA
>Ga0157370_10002834_pt1 | contig 20733 bp, 14 predicted proteins | sample C35metaG_FD_113463 | JGI IMG/M metagenome (GOLD analysis project Ga0157370, IMG submission 113463) | Corn rhizosphere microbial communities from Kellogg Biological Station, Michigan, USA - C3-5 metaG | ecosystem: Host-associated > Plants > Roots > Rhizosphere > Soil | place: USA: Michigan...
CCTTTTTCTTTGATTTGGTTAGCCGGCCATAACAGTACCGCTGTATTTACGGCCATTTCTACTTTAGCGTACGAACAAGTAATTTCACAGGAACTCAGAGCGGAAAACTTGCAACGCTTCAATGATATCCTCCTCAGCAAAAACCTAAACCCAAAAGAATATTTCTTCATCCCGGTGCATCCATGGCAGTGGTTTAATAAGCTATCGAATATTTTTGCGGCCGATATCGCTACATTGAAACTGGTTTGCCTTGGGTACAGCGATGATGAATACCTTCCGCAGCAATCTATCCGGACCTTTTTTAACGTCAGTAATCCACAGAAATTTTATGTAAAAACTGCGCTTTCAGTGCTTAACATGGGTTATATCCGGGGTTTGTCTCCAAAATTTATGAAAACCAATCCACCCATTAATGAATGGATCTACAATTTGGTTGAGAACGACACCTACCTGCAGGCGAAGAAATTTCTGATTCTCAGGGAAATAGCCAGTGTAAGTTTTGCACATCAATATTATGAGGCCGCAATCAGCGAAGACAGCAATTATAAAAAAATGCTCGCTTGTTTATGGAGGGAAAGCCCGGTGAGCAGGTTAAAGGATAATCAGCGACTGATTACCATGGCTGCATTGCTTCACATTGATAATAATGGAACCGCTTATTTGCCCACACTCATTCGTGTCTCCGGGTTAAGCACCTCAAACTGGCTAAAAGCTTACTTTGATTGTTACCTAAGTCCGCTGCTTCACTGCTTTTTTAAATGGGACATGGTGTTTATGCCACATGGTGAAAACCTGATTATGGTACTGGAAAACCATATTCCTGTTCGAGCGATTATGAAAGATATTGGTGAGGAAGTGTCTTTGCTTAACACCTCACACCCCATCCCTGATGCAGCTTCGAGGCTGTCTGTAACCGTTCCGGAAACCGCTAAAACGCTGCCATTATTTACGCAAATTTTTGATTCCATTTTTAGATTTATTTCAGCCATTCTGGTGGAGCATGATGACTTCAGCGAAAACGAATTCTGGAAACTGGTTGCAGACTGTATCCTTGATTATCAGCGGGAACACCCTGAATTTAATGAAGACTATCAAAAATATGATCTGTTTATCCGCAAGTTTAGTCCCGATGCATTAAACAGGCTTCAGCTTAACAACAACCGCCAGTTGAGAAACCGGGCAAATCCATTTCAAGACCTTCCTTACATCGGAAATATGGAAAATCCAATCTACCCCTACCGACCCGAAACTTTTAACCAGGAAGAGGTTGATGATCAAAAAGAATAAATACAATTACATATAAACCATACATGATTATTATGAAACAATTTTGCCCTGCTCGTTCGGTTAGGATGAGTCAACGTTTAAACTTTTGGTCTTTAGTTACCGCAGTTTTTATACTGTGTATCACTTCATCAGCTGTAATGGCTAATTACAGCAGGCAGGAAAATGGGTCTATCTCCGGAAAAATCACTACCAGCGACAAAAAACCTGCAGAATTTGCTACGGTTTCGCTGGAAGGATTAACAAATGTAAGTGTCGACAAATCCGGAGCCTATCAATTTAAAAATCTGACTGCCGGAACCTATACGCTAAAAGTGAGTTTTGTTGGTCAGCAGCCACAGGTTAAAAGCATTGTACTTCAGGCAGGAGAAAACATTACAGCAGATTTCTCCTTCTCATCCACTGCTAAAGATTTAAACGAGGTGCTGATTGTTGGCGATAAATATAATGTATCATCCCGAAAAGAAAGCCGGTATGTTTCCAGATTGCCGCTGAAAAATTTAGAAAATCCACAGGTGTATTCTGTGGTGGATAAAGAATTAATTAAGGAACAAATGGCACTGACGCTGGAAGAGTCATTCCGCAATATCCCTGGAGCAGCGCCGGCCAAAACAGGTGCAGGAATGCCGGCATTTTTTTCAAGGGGTTTTCAAACCAGTGAAAACTTTAGAAATGGTATGGCTACCTTTCTGAGAACAGGGATTGACCTATCAATGGTTGACCGTGTGGAAGCCATTAAAGGGCCATCAGCTACGCTTTTCGGCGCAGCAATGACATCTTTCGGCGGATTGGTAAATTATGTAACTAAAAAGCCTTATGATACCTTCGGTGGTGAAATATCTTACGTTCAGGGCAGTTTCGATTTGAGCAGGCTAACAGCAGATATTAATACTCCGGTGAATAAAGATAAAACGTTGCTCTTCCGAATGAATCTGGCTACACAAAAGGAAAACTCTTTTCAGGATCAGGGATTTGGAACAACCTATGCGGTAGCACCGAGTATTTCCTATCAGGTAAATGACCGCTTGATTTTCCGGCTGGATGCCGATCTTCAAACGTATAAAGGCACTTCATCTACGGCATGGGCCACAGGAAGCAGGGTAACAGCCACAAGCTATGATCAACTGGATCTGGATTACAAACGCTCATTGATTGACAACTCGTTTGTTGGAAACCAGCTTTCAAATAACGTTTACGCACAAGCAGAATATAAAATTTCTGACCAGTGGACTTCACAAACCAATTATTCATTCAGCAATGGAGAATATAACGACTTACTTTATTTCAATCAAACATGGCTAACCAATACCACTATTGCCAGAGCCATCAGTGTCTTTTCACCAGAAAAATCAGGGAGAAAAGAAATTCAGCAAAATTTTATAGGAGATTTTAAAATTGGTAAGCTTCGGAACCGACTGGTTGTTGGTCTTGATTACATGACCCAGTTCCGGAATTTTAAATTTACAGCATTGCAGCTGGATACGATTACGCTGAACACCCCCGTGAAAGATATTAGACTGCAACAGGTTGAAAACCGTTTGGGAACAATCAGCACACCACAAAGTTTAAATAAGCAAAATACCTACAGTGCGTACTTCTCTGATGTAATAAACTTTACCGACAACCTGATGGCCATGTTCAGTTTACGTGCAGACCGGTTTATGAATGAAGGCACGCTTAATAACCTGACCCAAGTAAAAACAGGTAATTACAATCAAACTGCTTTTTCACCTAAACTTGGAATCGTGTATCAGCCAATAAAAGACAAGGTAGCCATTTTCGGAAATTACATGAACGGCTTTAGAAACGTTGCAAACACCACGCAGCCAGACGGTTCAATTTCTGTTTTCGAACCACAGCAAGCCAACCAATGGGAAGGTGGTATTAAGCTGGACCTGATGAATAAAAAGTTGAATGCAACCATTAGTTATTACGATATTTCGGTTAAAAATATCACCAGGGTAGCCACGATTAATAATCAAAACTTCACCGTACAGGATGGAACCCAGGAAAGTAAGGGGATAGAAATTGAATTTATCGGTAACCCATTTCCAGGCTTCAATTTCGTATCTGGCTATGGTTATAACGATAATAAATTTAAAGATGGCAGTCCGGCATTAGCGGGCAAACGTGGTGTTGGAACACCGAAAAATGTTGCCAACATCTGGTTAGGTTATACCCTATTAAATGGTGGTGCGAAAGGCTTAGGCTTCGGTGCAGGCGCCATCTATGTAGACGATACCTTTTCAAATGCGGCAAATACTTTTGTTCTGCCAAAATATACAGTTTTAGATGCAACCGTTTTCTTCAACAGACCAAAATACCGTGTCAGCTTTAAGGCAAATAACATTTTAAATGAAAAGTACTGGATCTCGGATGGTTTCTATTCTCGTCCGCAAAAACCAGTTAACTTACTTACAAGCCTGACGTTCAAATTTTAAAAAGTAAAAATAAGAGGCTCACCGATCTCAAACACTTCAAATCATATTTTGAGTTATGAGATTTTATTGTGAGCCTCTTTCAACTTCAAGTCGCCTCAAGAATATCCAATGAAGAATCAGATTACACCAGAAAAATCAGTTAATACTGAAAGTAATAGCAAAGAATTGATACTCGGGATCCTGCTTACGGTTGCAATTTTAGACCATACCCGGCTTTTCTTTCACTACTGGAATACGAACCCTGGCAACCTCGATAGCACCACCCCTATGCTGTTCTTTACCCGGTTTATTTCGCACTTCTTTGCGCCTACTGTATTTTTCATTACAGGCACTTATTTATTTCAATGGAGCCAGCGTAAATCCAGTCGCCAGGTTTTTTATAACATGCTACTGCTGGCATTCCTGCTGATTGTTGTTGAACTGCTGATTAATAACTTTTTATGGACATTTGACTTCCAATACCGGACCATTGGCCTTTTTATTATTGGCGCACTCGGTTTAAGCATTGGCCTCCTGGCTTTTCTCCAGTTTATGCCAAAAAAGATTCTGCTAATCTTCAGTATTCTTGTTCTAATCGGTCACCATTTACTGGATGGATTAGTACCGAAGGATGATTCATTAACCACCACCTTATGGTCTATACTGCATCAACAGCAGTATATTACTGATGGAGAAAGGCTTTTTGTGATTAATTATACGATCATTCCCTGGTTTGCGATACTAAGTTCAGGCTATGCGGTCGGCCATCTTTACAAAAGAAAATGGTTATTACCAACAGGGATTATGTTAACCGCACTGTTCTTTATCCTCCGCGGGATCAATTTTGGCGATCCACAACCATGGACTCCCCAGGAAACATTCGTAAAAACCTTGCTTTCCTTTTTTAGTGTAACCAAGTATCCGGCCTCATTAGATTTTATTTGCATCACGCTGGGGCCAGTTTTTGTTTTCCTTCACTTTATAAACGACGTTCAAAATAGAGTGACCATTTTTTTCATAACGTTCGGTTCTTCCCCCTTATTCACTTACCTATTGAGTACGTTAATGATACACTTTGCTGCAATGGCCGGACTTTGCTTCACTGGTATATCTATATCAGAGATGGTTACAACCTCCAAATCTTATGAGAAAGGAAATGAATTATCAAATTACGGTTACTCACTTGGTGTCGTTTATCTACTGTGGATAGTTTTTGTGTTTCTACTGTATAGATGCTGTAAATTTTATCAATCTTATACAAGAAGAAGGTTTGGTAAGGTTTGGTTTTGAGATTATGATTGTTGATAAATTATTACATACTTACTTAAATGCAAATTATTACGAATGGAAAGCACCTTTCTGAACTTTATGATTTCAGAAAGCATAAGTATGTGTAAAACGATCATCACAGGTAAATAAAAACCCCATTCAACAAAATGTTAAATGGGGTTTCTCCAAATTTCTTCAGAATCTAAATCTTAAATCCTCCCGAAACCTCTATTCTCTGCGCATTAATCCATTTGGAGTCAGCGGAACAAAGGAATGCAACCACGCTTCCAATATCATCCGGTAAACCAACTCTTCCTAAAGCCGTTTCAGCAGCCAGATGTTTATTCATATCTGCAACATCACGAACAACACCACCTCCGAAATCAGTTTCAATAGCTCCCGGAGCCACAGAATTAACTCTGATTTTTCTGCTTCCAAATTCCAGTGCCTGGTATCGTGATAATGAATCAACTGCTGCTTTCATTGCCCCATAAGCAGAATATCCTGGAAATGAAAATCTTGCCAGACCGGAAGATGTATTTACAATACTACTTCCATCGTTCAATAGGGTTAATAGCTTTTGAGTTAAGAAATATGGTCCTTTGAAATGGATATTCGTCATTGAATCCAAAATTTCTTCTGTCATGGTTTCAAAGCTTTCATTAATACCAATGCCAGCATTGTTAACCAGTGCATCCAGTTTTGCAGCAGAAAATTGAGTATCCAGAATATTTTTCACTTCAGTTACAAACTGATCAAAGCCAGCAGTTGTAGCAATATCCAAAGGCAATGCAAATGCTTTTTGCCCAATGCTTTCAATTTCACTTACCACTTCGTCTGCAAACTCTTTTTTGGTCTGAAAAGTAATGATGACATCAAATCCTTTTTTTGCTAACTGCAAGGCTGAGTCTTTTCCGAGTCCGCGGCTTGCGCCTGTTACTAATGCTATTTTATTTGCCATTTTTGTATCGTTTTAATTAACGATACAAAGCTGGAGAATTAACGCATCAATCAATTTGCATAAATCAAATGGATGTTTGTAAAAATCAAACCATTACCGTTTCCCTGAAATGTTGTGGCGATTGCTTGCTGTATTTTTTGAAGAAATTGGAAAAGTGAGCAACTTCTTCAAAGCCAAGGGTGAAAGCGATTTCCGACACATTCCATTGTGTTTGTGTAAGCAGTATTTTGGATTCCTGAAAAATCCGGCTTCCGATAATTTCACCCGTTGTTCTTCCTGTAGTTTCTTTCAGCACTCTATTGAGGTGATTGATGTGAACGCCTAAGATTCCCGCAAAATTTGCCGGTGTTTTCAATTGAAGCAACTGATTTATATTTTCAATAGGAAACTGTCTTTCTAATAGCTCGATGAATAGCGTTGTGGTTCTAGAAGCAGCAGTTTTGGAGTTCTCAACAGGCAAAATGGGTTTTAATTTCTGACCGGAATGAATTAATTCCATTAGATAATTCCTTAACAAATCATATTTATAAACATAATCTGACTGTATCTCCTCGTGCATTTTAATGAATACAGCTTCAAATTTTTGAAACTGTTCTGCAGAAATATGATAAACAAAATCACTTTGCGGAGAGAAAATCGGAAGGTGATCAAGCTCAAGAGCAATCTTAGAAGTCGGCAAAAAATCTTTCGTAAAGACACAAAAATGCCCGGACTGTTCGGTACTAAGATGTGTGTAGTTATATGGAATTTTCGGTGAGGCAAACAAAACAGCGCAATCCTCAATATCAACAGTCTTATCTGCATATTCCACTTTATTTCTACCTTTAATCAGGCTTATTTTGTAATAAGTTCTCCTGTTATAAGGCATTCCGGTTTTAGTAGTGCATGTCTTTGATATTTCAGTGATGTCAAAAACATTAAAGTGACCAACATCTTTATTAATGTTGTCATTAAGGAATTGATCGATGTCAGGACAGCTTTCTCCTAAAATATCCTTATAAAACTCTTTGATGGTTATAGAATTCATTTGGTTTGTAAAAATCAAAGATAGTAATTCTGCAGTTAGTTATCTACTTTGACTTCCGCACAGACATGTCTGACGTCGCCTTTTCGACATGCTGCATTCCTCATTTGGTCATTGTACCAACTACTTCTTCAAGCGTATGATTGTTTACATTAAACGGGCAGCACACTTTAAAAGTAAGTGGCGATACCGCTTCCGGTATATTATTTAGTCAGATAAAATGATACATGAAGTGGAAGGCAAAGATATTTTAAGGGATTATAGCGTAAAATATGAGAATGAATATTTCTTCAGCACGGAAAATGGGGATCATCAAGCGCCGAGGTCATTATCCCATGCAGTTCGGCCAGGCAGGATATTTTCAGCTTTCCCCCCTTAGCCTTGAGTTCATCACGTTTAACTGAATATATATATATTCAGTTAAACGTTCTTAAAGAAGTTACCAGCAAAGTAAAAAAAGCCGCCTCAACAAGCTTGAGACGGCCCAATCTTAATTTAAAAACGTATTATTTAGCCGTGTCTTACAACACGGAACTGTTAGTGAATTTTACTTTGAAAGGCCATTGGTCATCATTAGCTTCGTTTTCATCCCACGGATGTGGTGCATAGGTAGTCGGAGCTCCAGTTACTACATACCATAATTTTACAGTACCAGCCGGCACAGTAAAGCTACTGGTTGCATTGTTGGTCCACATGCCGCTATACCTGCGTTCTCCTGTATTTAAAATCGCAACATATCCATGGCGCCAACCTGCTCTTGCTGGATTTGCTACCTGATTATACCCAGGCGCATTAACCATACCAGTAAAAACAGTAGACACAACCGTGCCTGCGGCAGGAACGGTTAAAGGGATAACATTGTAACCTGTAGTACCCGGAGCACGATTATATGCTACCTGGTAGCTTCCGTCAGTCAGCATGGTGTAGTTCCACGTTTGGGCACCATGGTAATTGGTACCATAAGATCGGAGTGAAGGAATATCCCAGGTGACAAATCTTACCGCCTGATCATATATTTCTCCATTAAAAGTAGCCATATTAATACCATTGAGCCTCATATATGCTTGAATAGGATCTTCCGGCTGGCGAGACTCGCGCCATAATTTTCCGATAAAATCACGCCCTCTTTTAAATTCCCAATAGTAGAGGATAAAGTAACTGGCATAACGGTACCATTCATGGTGAACATGGCGATGGTAATTATCCTTATAAACAGTGAAATCATATGCGGTAAAAACCGTCGACGGATAACTCTGGAATCCCTGGAAATTAGCGGTTTGCTCCCAAAAGCCGTTACCGCCATTGCCACCAAACCCATAGCGGAAGCCGCCAACACCCTGGTCAGCAAAAACCTGATATTGGAAGCTATGTCCAATCTCATGACCGATTACATGACCAACCGGCTGCATGGTAGCTGGGCTAACCCACAGGGCACCAATAACGTTATCATAGCCGGAACCAGTAGCCAGCCATTCCGTTTGATAATTTATAAAGATCATCATCTTATATTTACTTAGCTTGGATGTAGCTAAATTAGCAAAACCTAATTGAGTAACATTTAATTGAAAAAAGCCTTCCGCTTTGGTCAGCAGATCCGTAATGTTTACCCGATATGTTGCGGGTACGGCAGTTGAATTTGGGTCGTTACTGCCATAGCCTTTGGCCCAGAAAACAATAAAGTGATCGGAAGAGCGGGATCTTGACCAACTCCATGTGCTAGCCGAATTATTAAAATCATTCGAGCTTAGTTCCTGCGGAATATAGACTTCGGGAGCAGCAGCTGCAACTGATGCTGTTTTGGCCTGCTTTTGTGGGTTAGTTAACTGAGCGGGCTGAAGGGAGTTAAATTCATCTTTACAGCCTGATAACAATACAATTATCAGGAATAATAAAATTTGTTTTTTCATTTTGGTTTTTGTTTGATTAGGTTTATTGATTGATTAATTTTCATCACAGCGCATACGCATCTTTAGGTAGTTAATTCCCTCAGAAGATCAACAGGCTGATCGATAAAAATATTTTTATGATAGGTTAATACTTTAATATTAGCTATTACGATACATTTCCATACGCAGCATAAAAGTGATGAAGCATAAGGCCACTTGTTTCCGGTCACTTACAGTATTGAATGTTTAAATCTACAACACAAAAGGCGACCATTGTGATCGTATATTAGCAACAAGCTGCAAAATATTGACATATTGTGAGTTAAGCTCCGCGGTTGTTTACAGCTTGATAGAGAAAAACACAGCTCCGGGGAGGAGCATTGAGGCACAAAGAATGAAATTAACGCAGACAGCCACCAGTAATTGTTATGGCCAATACATGCCCACCGAATAGCTGCGCTGCGTCTGCAGTTAATCTGTTTTTAAAAAACCCTATTCTAGATCCCTTTGACCACCGGTTGAGGCATCGTAAAGCGCCGAATAGCCATAAAAAAACCGGAAATCGAAGTGTTCGATTTCGGTTAGTACCGATCAACAGGAGTAATTGAACATTTAATTGCTTTTAACTGCAGATGAGAACACATACAAAAAAGGAATACCTTGAAATTTACCCAGGCCACTAAAATAATCGCTACTACCAATGGCAGCTAAGGTGTAGGCAAATTGTACCAAAACCCAATGGCTACATGCTCAGTTATATATGAACGTTCATCAAGAAATATAATCAATAAGCTAAAAAGATTAAAAAAACTAGCGCGGGCAGCTACCCATTTACAACATAATCTTCCGCCTCCAAACCGCTAACTTAGCTACTTCTCCGTAAAACTATACAGTTTTGCTTTCACCTCCTCAATCATCCTTTGGGCAAGCTCTTGTTCATACTGCAGCATGTTAATGCGAAAAGTAATTTCAGCCTGCTGGTGAGGGCCGCAGTTATCTATTTTTTCTAAACAGCGTATCTCGAGCAGGTTTAAATAAACCATTAACGATGTATTTTCTGGTGTTTCTTCTTTTAAGCGCGAAATAATGGCCCACAACGATTCTGTTTTCGCATAACTATTAATTAATGCAGTTAGTTTTCGCTGTAGTTTTAAACAATCAAATGCAGCCTTATCTATCCGCTGTTCCATTTTTTTTATCGTGGAAGCCGTATTCTGTTGTGCCTTGATACTAATTTTTTCGCATGGTTTTATTTCGAGCTCACCTTGCATTAACAGCTCTATTTTAGAAAGCAAAGCCAGCTGGCGACTACTCAAATTACGCGAACCGATTTCATACATACTGGCAGAACTTCGGGGCATGCCCAATAAACCGCCCATATCAGTTTGCGAAAGCCCTAATTTTTCTCGTATGTGTTTCATTTTTTTTATCGATTGTTATTTCAGACAGCATTGTGACCATCTTTATTGTGGCACTTTTTTATGCCCGTTAAAATTTGCACACAAAGTTGTGGCGTTTTTTTATGTGGTATTTTTTTTATGCCACATGAAAGTATGCCACAAAATATCTTTACTAATTAGAAATGAAGTGTAAATATATAACCTTTAGATATATTAAAGTACAGTAAATACTATAGATGAAGTTAAGGAGGTGATTGCGAAAAAACAACTTTCATCCGTATAATTATTCTAATTAAATAATATTATACCCTTAAATTTTATGTGGAATGAATTATTCTCTAAGCACATTAACCAGCGTTGCCGACTGCGACGAATTATTAAATCTGATCTAAAAAGAGGTTGATCACCTCACTTTTCAAAAATATCTTTAGCGCGGCAGCAAAAAAAATATGCCGAAACTACTGTAGAGGTATTTATCCTTATGCAATTGGAATCGCTGTATCAAATCCAGATAGCTCCCGGTGTAAAAACGGTTAATTTTTTAGAAAAAAGAATATAAACTGATGCCATAAACAAACAAAAAGCTTCGGTAGAATCGAAGCTTACCAGTACTATTACAAAAAATATTTATGTTCAGAACTTCCCTAATTTTTTATCCTATCTTTAGCTTTACAATTTAACATATGCTCACAATAAAAAAATACACTCTCTTATCGGCTGCCATAGTCTTATTTTTTTCATGTAAAAAAGGCGATCCAAATCAGTCAGATACTACAACTAATTCGAAGTCTAGAGAAATAAAAGGTATCGAGATTATAAAGGGTAATAATCAACTCGCCTATAAAAATCAAGTTTTAGATACTATTGTTTTTAAGGTAAAATTAAATACAACTACTGACGAATCTCCATTGCAATATTATACTAAAATGAGTGGTAATAGTGGAAGTTTTAATGTATTAAGCCAAGTTAAATCTGGCGATGACATGATAATTAAAGTTTTTTGGCAACCTAATTCTACTGAAGTTAATCCAACAATTAAATTTTACGTTGGTGCTGGATGTACAAATGAGCAGTTTATTAAAGGCACATGCAAAACCATGGATTCAGTTAGTCTTTCAGCAAAATTCCGTCAACCCTGGAGAAGCGTTTATTATGGCAATCAAGGTGGTTATAATGTTTTACAAGACTTTCAATTTATAGATGAAATGAATGGCCTAGTTGTTGGAGAAGGCTCTGGAACGATTAGAACAAATGATGGCGGAAAAACTTGGATAAAGGGCGAACCCGTAAGAAATGATAACAGTGCTTACCTTATCTCTTTTACTGGAAAAGACACAGCAATGGTAAGTATTGTAAATAACTACGCATCTTTTACTAATGATCGTGGAAAAACATTTGCTCAGCCTAGTTCCTGGACTCCCCCGTTTGTAGGTCATAAAAGCTCATCTGCATATTACCTCCAAAGTAGAGACGTGATTCATTCGGTAGGTTTGCAGGGAGGAATTGCAAAAACCACAAATGGTGGGAAAACCTGGGACAAGACGGCATCATTTAACATACTAAATAGCTTAACCGATCTTACTCATGTTGGAAATGACACATTATTTACCTGTGGTTCCGTAGGTTTCATCGCCAGAACAACCGATGCTGGCAAAACTTGGAAACAGCAACCAATTCAGTTAAACAACAATTTAAATAAAGTTTATTTTGTAAACAATAAGTTGGGTTATATAGGTGGGCAATATGGTACACTTATCCGAACAAATGATGCAGGCGAACATTGGGATAAAATATCAACTGGTATGAGTTTTTCAATTATTGCAATCCGCTTCTTTAAAAACCATGGCCTAATCGTAAGTTCCGGTGGTGAAATTGCAGAATCAAAAGACAGTGGACTAAGCTGGACATTATTATTAAAAAGTAATTATGGCGCTGGTGATCTTCGCAGAGCAATCATAAAAGACGAGACTAATGTCTTCGGTTTACAACAATCTTCTATCTTAACGTACGACATAACTCAGCCATAATCATGATTAAATCTGTATTATACATAAAGCTTATCTTTTCATCCCTTTTGATGTTATCGTTAATGGCAGGTTGCAAAAAAGATTCAGATAAAGAAAAAGATCCTGAAAGTTTATTGCCGAAGGCAAAATTGTCATTAACTGGGGGAGATAAACAATCTGGTATTTATGGCGAGAAGCTGGCAAACGAGCTTTCATTTAAAATCACTCCTATTGAAGGCAAAAGACCTGAACAATATTATTTGGAATTCGCTTTTGTGCAGGGGAACGGCATGATTAACGGCTATACAATTCCACAATCAAACGTACGACAAGATAGTACTGCAAAAGCAATATGGCAACTGGGCTGCAACAGTAACGCTCAAAAAATAAAAGTGTACTTGTATGCGTACCCTAATACCTATACAAATAATGGGAAAGCTTCTGTGCCGCAAGATTCGATTGAAGTTCAGGCGACTGGTACAAAACCAGTCGGTTGGGGAAAATCTTGTGGTTGCGGAGTACCAGATATGTATAGGGCACAGGTAACAACATTTGACTCTAAAACCCTGTATTTAGCTTCCGATAAATTATACTCATCTACTGATGGAGGTATGAACTGGTACGAAGTAGCGGGTGTACCAAAATGGTCGAGCATAGTTGGAGCTCAGTTTAACACCAAAGGGTGGTTATATGTACTTACAAAAACTGATGGCATTTTTTACTCTAAAGACCTTAAAAATTGGGAAGCGATAAGCAATGGTATACTCGACAAACGTGATCCAACTGGTTTTATGGTTAAAGACGATATACTAATGGTAAGTTTCTACTTTGATGGCCCTTACATTACCACTAACAACGGATTTTTTTGGCAAAAAATGCTAGTTTCAACCAGTTCGCAGCGGTTCAGTTTCTTTAACAAACATGCTGATGGCAGTTTATACCTTTTTGATGATTGGGGAAAACTGTTTAGGTCGAAGGACACTGGCAAAACCTGGCAGCCCATTTTACTGGATTATGGATATTATTTGTCGCAGCCAACCGGCTTTTCTATTGGTACAGATGGTAATTTGTATGTTGGTGCTGATGATGCAGTCATTGCGCAGGTTTCCCCTACAACATTAAAAGGCACGGCGAAACGTTATTATCAATACAATGGAACGTCTCAATCGGTAACCAATATTCAACCATCAAAAGACGATGTGTTTTATTTGGTCCGTGCAACACCGAATGCAGGTATTTACAGTATGAAAAACAATTGGAACAAGGTAGAACTTAACTTTTCAAAAACAATTACTTCATTTTTCATCAAACCTGATGGTAACTTCCTATTGTTGAGTACGGATGGATTGTATTATCGGAATTAAATGGTTGATCATTCTAGAACCACGGTATTGGTAATTGTTTCTGATGCAGTGGCTGCTCATATTCCAATTTTGAACTAAATAGCTATTTTAAAAATCAAAATAGCATCCTCAAGAACATAACATTATTTTAAACAAAAAAAGCCACTCATCTCTGTGTGGCTTTTTTTCACTTGACAATCACTATCTAATTTGTACCCAAGAGGAGATTCGAACTCCCACACCCATACAGGCGCCAGCCCCTCAAGCTGGTGCGTCTACCAATTTCGCCACCTGGGTAAGTGGAATGCAAATATAGTTTATTTTCGGATTCCTGAAATAGCAATTTTATAATTCTATTTTCAAACCATCGTAAGCCAGCCTGATATTTGGCGGAAGCTGCTTTTCTACCTCTTCATGCAGGCCTAAATTATGACTGATATGCGTTAAATAAGTTGTTTCTGCGCCAACTTTTTCGGCAAATGCAATGGCCTCATCCAATGTAAAATGAGATATATGTGGTTCCTTTTGTAAGGCATTAATAACCAGTATCTTTGAGCCCTTTATTTTTTCAAACGAATGATCGGGAATGGTTTTAGCATCTGTAACGTAAGTGAAATCGCCAATCCGATAACCTGTAATGGGTAACAAATGGTGCATCACCTCGAAAGGAATGATGGTATGCTCTCCTATTTGGAAAGCCTCACCGTTATGAACAGTGTGAAGATTAATCTGCGGTAAACCAAAGTATTTAGTATCAGCAAAAATATAGTAGAATTCGCGCTTCAAAGCCGTTTGAACACGGTCAGTAGCATAAACATCAATAACCTTTTGCAACAAATAATTGAAAGGCCTTATGTCATCAAGCCCGGCAATATGGTCTTTATGTTCATGAGTGAAGAGAACAGCATCTAAATCTTTTACTTTTTCACGCAGCAACTGATAGCGGAAATCAGGACCGCTATCTACCACAATAGTTTTATCGGCTAGTTCCACCAGAATGGAAGTCCTTAACCGATTATTGCGCTTATCGTCAGACTGGCAAACCTCGCAATTGCAAGAAATGACCGGAACACCCTGCGAGGTACCTGTACCTAAAAAAGTAACCTTCATCCTTTTAAACTTTCCTTTTTAAATGAGTAATCCTCATAATTTTTAAACATCAAAATAATTTGGTTTGTTGTAACGAATGAAAGAATTGTCGCTGCTTTTCATCTAAAGTATGCTCATCCGGATTAGTTTGTTTAACCAGCATAACCAATGCAGCTATTTTGCCTTCTAAATTGGAAAATTTATTGACAACAATAATTTTATTATGCTCCAGCAAACAAGAACCTGTTTTGAAATTTCCCTTTTCGTAACGAACCTTGAAACCCATCGCCAAGAGCAGTTGTTCCAATTTTTCCAAAGTATGATTTGTTAAAGGCAACGACATTAAAACAAACTTAGAGAAATCTACGCAGCATTCATAAATAGAATGTAAAAAAATGGCACCAAATGAGTTAAGCAAAGGCATTTCATCAGCATACCTGCCAATTAGCTGGATATACAAAATATCAAAATACTTAAATGAAAATATTAGCGTAAGGCGAATGAGGCGCGCATTTTTATCTCTAAATAACAAAGCCCGGCTTATAGCCAGGCTTCTAAATATTCAATATATCCGTGAATTTTGTATGCACAGATTATCTTAAATCCACCACCTCAACTCCCGGGTACTTTTTCGCATCGAAAGCAAAAGTAGTTTCCGGAACCTTTACATTAGGAGAAAATGTTTTCACGTTATATGTGTACTTGTTTCCATTTTTATCGAACAAAACAACATTGGCAATCTGCTTAGCTGCTTTATCAATGCTTAAACGAACTTTGAAAATCGCTTTTTTAGCGTCAACAGGTGTTAAGTCGATCATCTGATAAGTTTTCGCACCAGCTTTTTGCTCTCCTGTATAAATGTATTTAAACCCTTTTTCATAAACAGTGAAAATTTTAGCTGGATTAATGCCTTCGCCGCTATTATCAACATTACTTACCTGAACTTCTTTATCTTTTTTCAAGTAAGTCCATTGGCTTTTTCCATCGCTAAACAGCTCTTGATTTGTCATCGCCACTTTATATTTATTTGAGTTGGCTTTAACATACAGCGTACCTTGCTGTGTTTCCTTTACTTTGGCTTTTGGATTATCTAATGTGAATGAAAAATCTGTTTTAACTACATCGTAGGATTTATACTTTTTACTCACTTCTGCTAAAATTGCTTTAGCTTTTGCATCAGTCTGCGCATAGGTCGATGTTGTAAAAGCAACTATAACCATTGCTGCTGAAATTAACTTCTTCATTTTGTGTCTTTTTAATTTTCTTTTGAAACGTTGGAATAGATTTTTCAGTATTGGTTTAATCTAGTCTCTATTTGTTCATGTCATTCAAGAATTGTTCCAAAGAATATTCGTCAGGGTACAAAACTTCGCGTGCTTTACTTCCCTCAAACGGACCAACAATTCCTGCGGCCTCCAATTGATCGATAATTCTTCCCGCACGGTTATAACCCAATTTTAATTTCCGCTGGATGAGTGATGTTGATCCTTGCTGGTGCATCACAATTAATCGTGCTGCATCTTCGAAATGTTTATCGCGTTCGTTTGGATCAAAGTCTGCCTTACTGCCTTCACCAGCCTCATCAATGTATTCTGGCAACTGGTAAGCATCCGAGTAGCCACGTTGGTTTCCAATAAATTCAGAGATCCGATCCACCTCTGGTGTATCGACAAATGCACACTGTAGCCTGATTAAGTCGCTTCCGGTAGATAGGAGCATATCTCCCCTACCAATCAGCTGATCTGCACCACCACTATCTAAAATCGTCCGGGAATCTATCTTCGATAAAACCCTGAACGCTAACCTCGCCGGGAAATTGGCTTTAATGGTACCCGTGATGATGTTAACCGATGGGCGCTGCGTAGCCAACACCAGGTGAATGCCAATGGCACGTGCCAGCTGTGCTAAACGGGCGATGGGTGCCTCAACCTCTTTACCAGCCGTCATCATTAAATCGGCAAACTCATCCACCACCAATACGATAAACGGTAAAAATCGGTGCCCGTTATTTGGGTTAAGCTTGCGCTTAATGAATTTATCATTGTATTCCTTTAAATTTCTCACCTGCGCATCCTTTAACAGATCATAACGCTGATCCATTTCAATACAAAGAGAATTCAAGGTATTAACTACTTTTTTAGTATCGGTAATAATCGCATCAGCCTCTCCCGGAAGTTTGGCCAGGAAGTGCCGCTCGATTCTGTTGAATAAAGTTAACTCTACTTTTTTAGGGTCGACTAATACAAACTTTAACTGTGCAGGGTGTTTTTTAAACAGCAGTGAAACCAGGATCGCATTGATCCCAACCGATTTACCCTGACCCGTTGCACCTGCAACCAACAAGTGAGGCATTTTCGCCAAATCTGCGATAAATACTTCGTTGCTGATGGTTTTACCCAAAGCAATTGGAAGATCCATGGTGTTGGAAGTCCATTTTTCAGTATTTAAAATCGACCTCATTGGCACCATTTCAGGATGTTGATTTGGAACTTCAATACCGATTGTTCCTTTTCCTGGCATTGGAGCAATAATCCTGATTCCAAGCGCTGCTAATGAAAGCGCGATATCATCTTCCAGATTTTTAATCTTAGAAATTCTAACACCTGGCGCAGGAATAATTTCATAAAGTGTTACTGTAGGCCCGATAGTCGCTTTAATCTTATCAATTTCTATGTTATAATGGTTGAGGGTTTCAACAATTTTATTTTTGTTGGCTTCCAGTTCCTCTGCATTAACAGAAATTTTATTGGTGCCGTAATTCTCTAATAAATCTACCGTTGGATATCGATAACCAGACAAATCTAATTTTTCGTCGTAATTACCAAACTGTTCCACTAAATCATCAGACTTCTTCTCTTCTTCCGTTTTTTCAATGGTAAAAGTTGGCTCGGTATCTTCTTCAATAACTGGCTCTACGGTTAGTGGCATAGAAACGGCAGCAGCAGCCATGGGCAAATTAGTCGCCATAGGCGATAAAACAACAGGGGCAGCTGAAGAAGACGCTTCAAGTTCGGGCTGCTCAAATCTGCTGGGTTGTAAAACAACGTTCTGCTGTTTTCTTTCCTTTACGGCGAGTGGTTTCTCACGAACAGGAAATTCTATTGGAGCGGAGGTTTCTTCTTCAGCCTCTCGTTTATTAGCATATTTCTCCCTTACTTCATTAACAAAGTCGGGCGTTTCATTATCCAGGTAAACTTCTTTCTCCTTGCGTTCGGGAAATTTAAAATCGATATTGTAGGCGATAATCAGGATGGTTAAACCTGCAAAAGCAATGAATCCCGCAACCCCCGCAGCTCCAATCTGAGCCGCCAATAATTTATTACTCCAGTAACCGAATTCACCTTCAACATAATGTGGAGATTCTGCCCAAAAGCTATGTGCAAAGCCGAAGGTTAAGGAAATAAACAACAAAAAGAAAAAACTGTAACCCAGTGTTTTTGAAATCGAAAGAATTTTAACTTTAAATAACAATCGGTAACCGATAATAAAGAATGCCAAAACAAATAGAAAAGATGCAATGCCGAACCATTCGTAAATGAACTGATGCGATAACAACGCACCAAATTTACCCAGCCAGTTTTGCACTACAGGTGTGGTTACGCCAGCATCTTTTAGTTCTTCCGCTGTTTTAAATAAATTCCCCCAACCACCATTGGCATCGATTACATAACTCTGGTCATCTTGCCAGGTAAATAAATATGAGGTAAAAGCGATTAAGAAATAAAGTGAAAGAATAACAAAAAATAAACCTACAATTTTTATTGCACGACCATCCTGCAAATCGAAATTTGGCAAATAATCTCTTGTTTCTTTTGGCTGGCGATTAAAAGATGGCCTGCCAGATGCATTCTCAGCACCCTTATCTCTGAATGTATTGGTTTTAAATTGGTTTCCCCTTACCGCCATTTTCTATCCTAATAATGATTTAATGAACAAATATAAATATATAGTTGTATCTATCGCGATTTTAAATCCACAGGAAATTAAATAAAAGAATAATCTCCGGTTAAACCATAAACAGAAAAATTAGTCTATTACTTCAACAGCACACAAGTTGTACGTTTTTGCAAATGAAACGGATTTTGTTTTAGGTTTTATCCCGTTTAGCCTGGAGGGGCTAAACGGGATTTTTATTTCGAACTTTTTGAAGTCCTCTATAGTTCATTCAACAGCTAAAAAACGGCTAATAACTCCTGAAATTAGATAATTACTTATTTTTTACTAATTTAAGTCAGTTTTTTACACAACATTATTCAATATGGATATAGCGCAACTTGAAGAACAGATTGAGATGGGAAATTTCCAGGCCGTTAAGGAAATTTTGATAGACAACCCGAGACTGGCTAATACAAACACGTCACATCAAATTTCTCCGCTACTATTAGCTTGCTATTATAAAAAACAGCAAATTGCTGATCTGATCCTCGAGTTTACCGAAGATTTAACTTTATTCGAAGCCTGTGCAGTTGGCAAATTTGATACCGCCACGTTGCTGATTTTTCAAAATCCTGCAAGCATTAATACTTTTTCTGAAGATGGATTTTCGCCGTTGGGTCTGGCATGTTATTTTGGCCATGAAGATTTAGCACGATTTTTAGTTTTAAAAGGCGCAGACGTTAACCTGGCCTCTAAAAATGGCTTTAATGTTTTTCCTATCCATTCGGCAGCGGCATCGAACAACATAGCGATTACCAAAATGCTTTTAGATGCCGGTGCTTATCCAAATGTTTGTCAGAAAGCGGGTGTAGCTCCCCTTCATACCGCCGCGCAACTTGGGAACATTGAGTTGATTATTCTCCTGCTTGAACATGGTGCAGAGGTAGGATTACGGATGGAAGGTGGAAAACTTCCAGCTGATTTAGCTGCAGAAAAAGGCTTTAATGAAATAGCCGAGATTTTGAGGGAGGATTAGCTGTAGTACACTGAAAAGGAATAAAACCCGTGGGTTTTAAATTCTTGCTATAACTATCGCGAGGCAGTTCTCTTTAGGGCCGGATGATTTCTATTCCCAAATCCTTAATCGCATTCTTTTCATATAGGTTCTGATATCCAGCACTACAGCAGCGAGAAAGTAAAATAAGATAGGGAAACCTACCGCCAGGAAAGAAGAATATATAAAAAACAGGCGCACTTTCGCTGTGCTCATATTCAATTTACTCGCGAGATAAGTGGAAACACCAAAGCTCCTTTGCTCAAAATAGGTGATAATTCTCTGAAACATTTTTAGCTTATTTTAAATCTAAATCACTAGACAAATCAAATAAAGCGAAATAAATACGTCACTTCCAGCACTAATCTAGTCATAATATTTAAGTAAAATGCACTAAATCATCATGTAATGAATAACTTTAATAGGCTAATCCAGAACGAGCTTCTCAAAATCCTGTTTATCTTCATGTTTGATAAAAAGAATCTGTTGATCATCCAAATGGGCGTATTTCTTTTTCAACTCATTTTTAAATTTTTCAATATCAACATCAGCCTTCAATATAACCGTTAAGGCATCAGCATTTCCTCTTACCTCAATAATTTTATCCGGATAATGCTCTCTCAATTCGTGTGGAAATTCCATAATACTAAAACCATAATTAAATAATAATGTTTGATTTGTTGTTTTTAAATTTTTATGCCAAAAATGTTAAATACGCACTTATATGCGCAATCAAGAATTTACTTACCGCAAGTTAGAAGCAGCTGATTAATTGATGTACTTTATGATTAATTAACAAAATAGTCATTACTTGCGAGATCTTCTATTTCTGACTAGAAGCGAAAGAGAAAATCCTGAGCCATTTATGTAATAAAAAATTAAAGCCTTACATCATGCAAGGCTTTAATTTTAATCAGCTATTCATCCAAATAGCCAATTATTAATCTAAATAATGCAATTCATGCATTAGTAGTAAATCTAAATCGTCCCGTTGATTTAATTCTAACTACCACGAAGATAACACATTAACCTTTGCGAGAACTACGCTATTTCATGAAAGGGTAAATATACCTTTTAAGGGTATCCAATATTTGTATACTAAAATGTATATTTAACAATAC
>Ga0157370_10002836_pt1 | contig 20724 bp, 17 predicted proteins | sample C35metaG_FD_113463 | JGI IMG/M metagenome (GOLD analysis project Ga0157370, IMG submission 113463) | Corn rhizosphere microbial communities from Kellogg Biological Station, Michigan, USA - C3-5 metaG | ecosystem: Host-associated > Plants > Roots > Rhizosphere > Soil | place: USA: Michigan...
CGGCTTGTCTTCAATGTCGGTTAAGTTTGCAAGATTACCTGCATAGGTTAACTTATCCAGGTTTACAATCATGTAATCAGGATAGTTATTTACAAATCTTCTTACAACATGAGAGCCAATAAACCCTGCTCCTCCGGTAATTAATATTTTTTTCACATTCTTCATTTTTATAAGTCAGTTATTTCAGACAACTTTTGTTAAAAAACTTTTAAAAGCTCTAATAATCAAGCTCATAAAACACCTATAGTGATATTTTATATTCACTTACGAATAAAAACAAAACTGTCAAAGTAAACTGAATCTACATTACTATTCTTACCTGATGCTATCCAGATCAAGTTTCTAGTCGCAAAATCAGCTATACCAAAATTAATTAAATGATACTTTTCGTCACTCAACTCATCATAAGTCAATCCTCCACTAACGAGTTTTGTTTTTGTAACTAATGACGTTAGAGAATAATTTATTGCCTTTGTGCCATCTGTATTTGAAAATGTCTTAGAACCAAGTTTCTTTTTAATTCTTACCAATGCATAACAATCCCAACTCCCTTCACCTAAGGTGTTCTTAAGTGTATTAAGCTCTAATTGTATTACCCATGAATTGTCATTCCCATTAACTCTTACAGCCTGCTTGTCTGTAGCAAGAGGATCTTCAACAATAGATGCAATATTCTTTCTTATTGAATAATTTAACCAGTACTGATTAATGGCATTTTGCTGAATATATACTTGATTGTCTACCTTAATCTTTTTAAATAAATTGGAGGGTACACTGATAGGATTAACTCCCGCTCGAAATTGAGTTATTAATGCCGAAACGCTGCTATTTGCGTCGTACATTTTCACGTCATAACTGTCCAGCTTCTGTTTAAAATCTGATAGTGCTTTGCTGTGATCATTAGGCCCAGTAAATGGCTTGCTATTAATTCTCGAATAATTCTTCAAATTATTGTATTGATATAGCCAAGCGTAATCAACCGCCACCCTTTCCTTCAAAACTCGCTTAAGAAAAATTGGTTTCCCTTGAACTGAAGACAATGCCTTCTTTAGCAAATCTTCAATATTATTCATAACATCCAGACTTAGGAATGATAAGTCATTATTAAAAGCACTAAAGGTTTGGTTATTTTTCAAAAATGAATTTTCAACAAGCTTTCTATATTGCTCAAGGTAGGGTCCAGCTAATCCATAATATCCATTCATAAACTCTTTAGTTAATGCCTCTGGGTTCTGATCTGGATTCCACATCATCTTAGCGGCAACCCATGTTTTAAGATCATCAAAATAACCTATTCCATTGGTCACATCATTTGCCTGCTCGAACATATATTGAATATTATTTTCATTAAAAAATTGAATATCCTTTCCTATATTACTGATTCCTGGATTGGGGAGAAGTGGCTGCCTAAAATTCGTAATATAATTCCAAATAAAAATCTTATTTGTCATTTTTCTCCATCCAATAAAATTTTTCAGCGCACTGTCATTCCAACTACTGTTAAATGGATGAGCAATATCTAGGTTAATGGGGGCGAACTGCATTAATACATTTTGATTTGGCTTAAGCGAAAATGGGGGTTTTTCGGTATCTCTGTATGCAAGTGTTCCAACCAAAATATTAGGATATTTCTTGCCAATATCAGCAGAAACTTGGTTAATAAAATAGATTAAAGGGCCAGCCCATGAACCCTCCTGCGATTTTAATCTAAGACAATTTTCACATTGGCAAAAGGCACCCTCATTATCTTCTTGAGATATCGAGATCATAAAAGCGTCCTTATTTTTATCAATCCATAATAGAGCATTTTTGGTTAATTCAGCACGCGCGTCATCATTAGATAGACATATTTGGAAGGTTCCTTTAATTGGCATTTTTGAAGTAGCCGAGCAAGGTTTAAAACTATTTCCTGAGTCGCTATACCATTCAGGATGCATTTTAAAATAGGTCTCAACTGGTAATAGTTTGGAGAACGTATGTGCAAATCCAAGAATACTAGATTTTCCGCCCCACTCAACCTCATTTTTTTGCCAAAAACCATTGAGGTTCAGCATTGCGGCAAATTCAGCTGATTGCCTTGCAGATGTAGTAAATATTTCCCTATACTTTATTTTCGGGGTATAGAATATACTTAGAGAATTAATAATAATTGAACTTCTACTGGGTACATAATATGCCCCTGGAGCCCAAAACTTACATCCTAAATTATCTTCTAAGAACTTAATTACTGCATACAATGTTCCTCTCGGTCGATCACCAGCCAAAATAAGATGTGAGCCGACAGTCTTAATAATAACCGCATCCTCTCCCAAATTTGACCAATTTACGGACGGGAGCAATTGCTTAACCTTCTGTCCGGCACCAATGAATATTTGTTTATCATTATTGCTCCCTTCATTTTCATTAATGATTTTTAGTTCAACATTTGAAATTTTTTTAATATAGGACTGCAATTGGACAGCAGCATTCTTTTCAGAACTTATTGCATTGTTTGCGATAGTTATTACATAGTTTGATTGTCCTTTGCTAACTATTTTCAACCCACTTGCTACCTCTTGAGCAGCAACATTCAAAGAGCATAAAAACAAGGCCACACAAAATCCAAATCTATAAAACATATCTATAATGTTAATTTTCAATATTTAGAGAACGTAAAGTATTTACATTTATGGCTTTTCTTTCGGCATCAAAAAACCAGCCCCATTTATTAAAATAGTATATAGCCGATTTAACATAGATTTTAAATAGTTTTAAATTCTTATTTGCTCCAGAATCATAACCATGGAAAACGGAAACCTTCGGATAATAAACTGTTTTGAACAATTTCGCAATTCTCCTTGAAAGGTCCCAATCTTCAAAATACATAAAATATTTATCATCATATCCACCAATAACTTTAATTGCCTCTATGTTCAATAATGTAAAGCATCCTGAAAGTATAGGTGTTGTATAGACCATTTCTCGAGGAACATCTCTCAACTCATATCTAGCAATAAAACGTTCAAAAGCTTTTTTCGGTACTTTCAACTTTCTCCACAATATATTAATTGGACTTGGTAATAATTTGGGTAAATACTGAACAGTTTTATCAGGATATAACACTTCTGGCATTAACATTCCAACTTGAGAATTCACTTCAGCATAATTAACCATTGGGGTAATGACATCCTCATTAAAATAAATATCAGGATTAACAATAAAATGATGCTGAATGCCCATTTTAATTGATTCCTTAATTGCAATATTATGCCCTGCTCCAAATCCAATATTAGCATTATTAAAAATATATCTTACATTATTCTTATTTACAAAGAAATCTCTAAGTCGATCTGTTGGAGAATTATCAATAATAAATAAAGTCCACTTCAATTTAGATAAGGAAATAGAATCGTATACTTTTTCTAGCTCAGCCAATGGCGAATTATAAGTTACTATCGATAAATGAACTGACATCATTTTATATTTAACTGTTGAAATTAAAAAATTATAGATTAGCTATCTTAATAGTTTGTTGAGTTGCTGATCCCATCCAATATAAATATGCTCATTATCATCATCATACGCGATATCCTCATACTTTAAATTACCTTCCATAAGATCTTTAATCTGATTTGCTAATTCTTCGGAATCACTAGGATTAAAGAACGATGCCTTTTCATAATTCCCTGTTGTCTCTCTTGCATATGGTAAATCCGATAAAATAATTGGCTTATTATATTCCTTGTATTCAGTAATTGGAAGCCCCCAACTTTCTAATTTCGAAGGAAAAACTAAAGCCTTCGATCTTAAGTAATAATCTTGCACCTCGGTAAGTTTTAATTTACCAATAAATTCTAGCTGACGAATTGCCCCATACTTTTGTTTAATATGTTGAGTATACTTATTTTCTGTCCCATCTATGGTGATAACTATTCTAAAATTGGATATATTCATGGCCAATAATATTAAAGCAGCTTCACCGAGAATCTCAAAATTTTTAAAAGGCCTGCCTAAAGCTGGATAGAAGAAGGTATTTAATCCATCATCAGAAACTATAAATTCCTTTCTTTCACTAACCATTTTTCTTGGATGTGAAACTAAAATCTTATCCTTTGGCAATTTAAATTGTTCTATGAATTTAGCTTTAAGCCACTTTTGCTGAACAATCACATAAGCATTTTTATTAATATTAATCTTGTAAAGGAATTTATAAAAAAGGGTAAAGAAAAATATAGTTGGCTGAAAAAACAGATCGTTAAATGACACGTCTTTAAAAGCGGCTGCATTGTGACAATAAACAGCTTGTCTGACAGATGTTAATCGAGGAGTAATATCATGCAATGAAAACCATAAAACTGGATTTAATTTCTTGGCAATTTTATTGAAAAAATAATACTCGTAATACAGCCTAAAAAAATAACTTTTCCGAGCATTGGGAATCTGTATTAATTTAATATTATCTCCAATATTATCTGAATTAACCAATTCTTTTTTATGAACTAAAGCGAGAACATCATACTCACTATAAGCTGGACCAGATAAAGCGCTCAAACATTCCTTAAGAATAGTTAAAGGCCCACCCTCAAAGAAATTTATTGCTGAAATTATAATTAATCCTTTTTTACCTTTTCCCATTTCTCTGTATCAAAATTATACTGTTTAATAACCTTCGCTGGACTTCCAACAGCTATGCTATATTCAGGAATGCTTTTACTCACCACAGAATTAGAGCCTACAATAGAGCCCTTACCAATGGTAACTCCTGGTAATACCGAAACAAACTCACCTAGCCATACATTATCCTCAATAACTACAGGGCTGTAACTAAGCTCTCTCTTCCCCGGAATACTTAATGGAGATGACTGATTCTCTCCTGAATATACTCCATGGTTGTGATCACTAATGAATACCTTACTTGCGATCAGTACATTGTCCCCAACCCAGATATGCTTAATGGCACCAAAATGGACATAGTCATTGATTTGAACATTTCTTCCAAGTTTTATTATCGGTCCTTCTACAGCATTCGAAATAGGGATGGCCTCTAACCGGCAACCAATACCAGTGGTAAGACCTTCGCCTAAATCAATATACCTACCTCCACGAATATTAAATGGAAACCTAATTATTCTACTTTTTTTATAAAACAATTTAGTACGTATGTAGCATACACTCATATACCATAGACCACTTAAATTATATCTTGTGAACCTCATTAGATTGGCATTTAAATTTTATAATTAATCTGTTTTATAGCCCATTCTGTATTTAATAAAACAACGAAGAAAATTAAGGCATATGGAATAAAGGGTGAAACTGGCATTTCGAATAAGCCTGATGTTAAGTACGTTGCAACAAAAATCATTAACTTAATATCATTAGATTTTTTCAACTTTATTAAACAACGTATAACCAAATAAAACAACAACAAACTGTAAATCACTCCAAAGAAGATAATAAAATAATAATACAACGAATCGTTCCCATTTTCAGCAGACAAACCTATAAACCAGTTCTTTATTGAGAAATTGGAGATAGTATTATTAATAATCACTAAACGATTAGAGGTTAGGTCATTTAAGTTTAACCCACTACTTGATACAAAGTTGAGAGATAAAATCTCCTTTACATAAATTACAGAAATAGCTCCTAAAGCAACTATAAGTATTGAAAAGTAGAATAGTCCAGATTTTAATTTAGGAATCAAATACTTGTAATTTCTTAAGAAATCGGAAATTACTATTATACCAACCGTAACGATCGGTGTTCTCGCCTTTGTATAGTAGGTACTTACAAGTAATAAACCAATGGCAAGCCAATACCATTTTCTCTGATTGAATAGAAAAAATATAATAACACAATTTGCACAATACATCCCATAGGTATTTATATTCCTAAATCCCAACTGCACAGAGGCACCTTTAAGTACATTCGTTTCACTAACTGGAAAAGTATAAAGACCAAAAACATGGACAATTAAAAGAAGAAATAATGTTATTGTATATATTTTTCCTATCGGTATTAAAAATTTCAGATCGTCGTTCAGTCTTAAGCAAACTATTGTTATCAACGTACTAAGTAACATAAAATGCCACTTATCCATATAAAAACAAAACAAAATACAGGGAAAAATCACAATTAGATGAAGTGGAAGATTCAATCTAATTTTTCCATTCTGGTGAGCAAAAGATAAAATAATAAAAACAATTAAAACACCGTAACATATAATATTGGCAGTATCCTCAACGCTAGTTTCAGCAATAAAAAGAGTGTTCTTAAAAAAAGAAATAACAAAAAAAAAGAAATAAAAGTGTTCCCGCCCTAAACATAATTATTAATCAATTGGACTTTGGTTAGTTTTATAATGCACATTTACAACTTTCTCAACTATATCTAATAAATAATTATCCTTAAGCAAGGATAAATCTACTGGGTTAGTATATCTTATAACCCCCTCATAGGTACTTTTATAATATGCTAATAAGAATGGCAATGGTTCATAATATGGCGCACTACCCTCGTCATTTAAAAGATCAAACAAATTATCAAAAGATGACAATTTTGTTACTAGTGGGTGAAAATCATAGAACACCTTCCCAAGAGTATACACTTTTTTATTCAAAATAATTGCTTCATAACCTACTGTACTTGTAACAGTAATAACACCTATTGAATTCTTAATTAAGTGCTTGGTATCTGCGCTATGGGAGATTAATCTAACATTTGGAATTGCTTTCAAATTACGATAAAAAGACAGTGCAGGAAATCCAACATTACTGGCATGCTCCTTAACGTATAACAACGTGCCAAATGGCAGATTGAAAGCTATTTTAAGTACATTTTCATAATCATTGACATAATCTCTTGCTAAAACAGAAGTAGAGGATTCAGGATGATAATGAATTGGATACAAATAGTATCTATCATCCGATTCAGTTCTTTCATAAAATTTATCAACAAAAGGTATCCTGAGTTTTCTCTTTAGAATTCGTTTTCCACTTTCGAAGTTTATTTTGAATGGACTGCCCTGATACACATATTTAATCTGATTAGGATATTTAAGCATATATCTAAAGGAAATTACAAAAAGTTTAAGTTTTTCTAATTTCAAATACCGACTCAAAATATTAATTTTCGGAGATAAAGTATTATTAACCATGTAATCTGGCTGAGTCGTTAAGAAATTATCCAAATATTTTTTGCAATACTCATAACCATCTAAACAATCAAAAACAGGCATTTCCCTTAGCGAATTATATTCTTGTTTAATTAATTCAGAATTATCGAAGGGATTATCTATAATTTCAAAACGCCCAGGTAGTCGAGGAAAAGATAAACCAATATATTTCGCATTAGCCTTTTTAGCTACTACATATGATGCGTGCACAAAACTATTTGAGACGTTTTCATATATTACTGCATTGATATCATGTTTGTTAATAATTGAATCAAAAAAATTAAGTAAGCAGATATTAATACGTCTTAAATATTCCTTCGTTTTGCTTTTATTTAAATTATAATAATTGGATCGCTCAAAATCAGAGAAATACATTCCCCAAATATTGACATCCTTATACTTTTCATCAAATTGGCAATTTGAATAATTAGATTCTAGATATTCGGCAAAAAAATAAGAATTAACAGTGAATTTCTCTTCTGCTTCATAAAGCATAGGAGTAAGATGACTATCCAGTGCATAAAATACATTATTACCATTCATAGTCAACTGTTGCCCTAATTCTCTGTAAAATGGCAAATAATTATTTGCTCTATTTATTATAATTAAATAATTCATTTCAATTTATTACCGTTAACTAATTAAGATCCACTTCCAACTTTAGCAAACCAATCTTTCTTCCAAAAACCCGTGCGATATATTTCGTAACATAAAAACAAAGAGTATAAAGCAGCGTAAGCAATCTTACAATACACAACATATAGTAATCCATGATGCGTTGATAAGCAATAAAACAACAAGGTAAAATATCCTATTATTGCCAAAACATTTGCGCTTAAGATTTGCTTCCTTTTATCTAATGCAAATAAAACACCATAAATAGGCGATATAATTATATATGGTACTAGGGCAAATAAAATAAGTCGCATCTCACCAACGAGATAGTCATATTTAGGAAAAAAAATATGGACTAAAAAAGGCATTAAGATATAAGACGTTAGAACAAAAGAAGTTATCAGTCCAATCAAAATCAACGTGTGTTTCTTATAAATCCCTTTTAGCCCTCTTTCTTGTCGATTTTTAACAAATTCAGAAATCATTATCTCCAAAACAGTTGCCGGAATCATTAAGGAGAGAGTATATACTAATGTAATAATGGCATATTCGCCAACAGCTTCTATATTTAAATAATAATTGATAATAAACTTATCGAGATTATCCGCTAAGAAAAGCATCACATTGGTCAGTAGAAAAGGAAAACCAATCTTAAAAAATGAAAATAAGTATCGCGACGAAGGCTTATAATAAAAGTTATGGAAAATGGATTTATCTAGATAAATTACAAATACTAATACTGTTGCTAATAAATATCCAATTACCAAACCATAAATACTCCAGAAATATAGCCCAATAATTGGAAATATAACCGTGAGAATACCACTCCAAAGTGAACTTTTTATAAATAGATCTGTCTTCCCTATCCCCCTGTAGTAGATTCGAATTAAAGAAAAAGCTGCGAAAACTGCTCCACCTACGTAGTATATCATGTAAACCATATTAAAACCATACATCAATAAATATATGCCACATATGATTACAGAAATTATTGCTTGTACTAAAAAACAAACTTGTAGCTGTTTTCTATTATAGTAATCTTTTCCTAGTGGAAGTTTTCGATCCAAACTATAACGCAAACCAAGATTCGCATATTGAAAACTTCCCCCTAGACTTTTTGCAAGGTTATACATCCCAAGGCCCTTCAATGTTAAAATCTGAACGGACAAAAGTGATAATACAATACTTAAAATCTGTATTACTATATTGTTTGTTAGATACCTTAAAACTTTTTTTAGATCCAAAATATTTTCTTTAAAACCCTTTTATAACAGCCGTTGTATTTACACATTTTTAATAAGAAGCCTATTAAAATGTTTCGAATACCGGTTTTCGTAATCAACGTGCACAGGAGTATAATCTTGATATCCAATAGGGAAAAATGAATATTCTATTTGAAGCAATAATCTGTCTGCAGATTTTGGAACAAGCCCTTTATGAAAACCGTAAGTGTCCGCAATAAAGCATACGCCCTTATCACCTGTTATTGTCACTATATTTTCTCTACCAAAGGTTTGCTCTATTTCATGATCTTCAAATCTTCTTATCTTTCTTAATTTAGAATCATTGTAGGTATTTTTCACGTAAATATGCGGACCAGTCTCGGCAGAAACATCTGTTAAGTAGAAGAATAGTTTACAAAATTTAATATCATCATTGTCTCTGTGGAAATTTTGAGCTTCCTGAGGTCTTAACCTATTTCCGAATGACCACCACATACACACATTACTAATAGTTGGCTTTGCGCCAAGATAACTTTGAACAAGGCTTAAGACCATTGGATCGTTCGCAAGATCCATAATCAATTTCGATTTAATTAAATCCTCTCTATGAAAATGTGCAATATTGGAATCTTGAGTAGCATCTTTTGGATTAAAGTCTCCTAAATCCTTTCTATAAGGATCGAAACATTTTAAAGTTTCTGAATAGGTTATTATTTCATTGATTATTTGAGGATTCAACTTGTAATCCAACATCGCAATACCGGTTTTTTTTAATTCCTTTAGATGGGCATCCATATTCTCCTTCTTTATAAGAACTGAGTTGGAAGGCATTAAACCTTCAGTCCCTATAAACTTTGAAGTTAACCATATAGCACTATTCCTTAAAGGTTTAGCCCTTGCCCTTGACAAAAGCTGATGTCTTACCCTAATAGTAAGCCAATTCTTAATTTCCGAAAACGATTTCCCTTTTATTCTTGATTGCCAAACACCCATAATTTTTATTTTAAATGTATACCAATAGATTATTTATACCCGTTCATTTGTCTTTTTTATTCCTTTACCAGCAGCACCTACAATAATGCTGTAAGGAGCCACATCCTTTGTTACAACTGTTCCTGCTCCGATGATTGAGTTCTCTCCAATTGTAACCCCTCCTAATATGATTGCGTTGGCTGCTACCCATACACCATCTTCAATTACAATTGGCTTTGATGTATGCTTATATGGAGGAGGAGCATTTAAATTCAAACCTGCTGTTTCGATAATTACTCCTCTTGATATTCTAACGTAATTTCCGATTGTTATTTTACTTTTTGCTCCAAGTGAGCAACAAGGGCCTATCAAAACGTTATCTCCAATAGTTATATTTTCTCCGTATTTAATATCTATGTCAATATTATAAAGAGAATTACTCCCCGAATTCTTGACCAATGCCTTAAATCTGATAAGTCCAAATATTCCCACTAAATACTTCTTTAGCTTAATTAAGAAAAGTACAAGTTTTCTAACCAAAAAATTAGTCGCGATTATTGAAACCCACTTTATCATACCGACTCAATTAAAAACTTATCGAAACCATCTCAAGACTTAATCGCTCCCCCTTCATTAAATCCTTGGTCACCCGTTTACCTAAGATGTCTTTATAATATTTTGGATGTAACCCATATCCTGGTCTGATAGAGCGAACGTTACTTTCTGTAATTACCTCACCTGACTTAATATCATTAACTACATATAAAGATCTTGAAAATTCTCTCCCCTTTACTTGTTTCTCAGTCAGAGTATAATCGACTAATCCAATTGCTTTTTCTGCCTCTCTAACCGCTTTAACCATGGCTGTAAATTCCTCCTCATTCATAGAAAAAGAAGCATCTGGCCCACCCACAGAACGATCTAAAATAAAATGTTTTTCAATTATTTTAGCCCCAAAACAAGTGGCAACTATAGGCACTGTACTACCAATTGTATGATCTGACAAACCACTAATTACCCCATATCGTTCAGCGAGGTCTTTAATCATAATCATATTCGCTTCTTCAATAGGTGCGGGATAACTCGAAGTACATTTTAATAAAGCGATATTATTATTACCGGCCTTCCTACATGCTTCAAGGGCCAATTCAATATCCTCTTTGGATGCGATCCCTGTAGATATAATAACTGGCTTACCTTTAGATGCTACTAATTCAATCAAAGGAATATCGGTAATCTCAAAAGAAGCGATCTTATATGCAGGAGTATTTAGGCTCTCCAATAATTCTACTGAAGTTGGATCAAAAGGTGAAGAAAAACAGATTAATCCTTCATCCTTTGCAGCCTTAAAAAGTGCATCATGCCATTCCCAAGGAGTATATGCCTGCTGATAGAGATCGTGTAAGTACTTACCATCCCAAATTGTTCCACCGATCTTAAAATCATCTCTTTGCGACTCAATTGTAATAGTATCGGCTGTGTATGTTTGCAACTTAATGCAATCTGCCCCTGCACGTTTTGCTGCTTTTATTGTTTCAAGTGCAGTATCTAAACTCCCATTGTGATTAGCAGAAAGTTCTGCAATAATAAACACAGGACTCGATTCATCTATCTTAAATTCACCAATTTGCATAATCAATTAATTTAGTATATTTATAATTATCATTCTCTAGCTCCGAGGAGAATCCTAATTTATCAAAGGTTCTAAGTGAAGGTAGATTTTGAGGTAAAACATAACCTACAACTTTCTTAATATTTTTTTGTCTTTCATTGCATAAAGCTAACATCCCTTGCTTCAATAGTGAGATACCGTAGCCATTATGGTGGAAAACAGGATCAACCAAATAACTAATAGAAGCGACTTCGTCCTTAATATCAAATCGGATTGAACCAACTAATTTATTATTTAACTCAGCGATATAATAAAAGCAATTCTCACTATTTATTTTATTTAAAAACCAACTAGAATGCTCATCAAACTTAATATCAGATGTATTAAAAGAAAAAGCTCTTACTTTTTTGTCAGTCGCCCATTTGTATGTTATTTCTAAATCAGCCTCTTCAGCTTTACGAATTAAAAGCTTTTTATCTATAATTAATTGTCTAAAGACTTTTAAAAGTCTCAGGTTTGATTTTCCATCAATTAGCTTTGAAGGTTTAAAATTCCCCTCTAAGCTCATTTTTAAAGCAAGCCTCAAATTATCTTCGGAAAAATCTTCAGCACTTATAAATGCACTTAATGACTTATATGCAGTAAAAATATTTTTTTGATTCTCAATATACATTCCGGAAATAATTTTGTTCCCTACAGCTATTGCTTCCAGTAATACTCCACTTGAAGGGACAATTGTTAAATCAGCCTTTGAAATTAACTCAGCCATTTTTTTTTCGTCCACAGAATGATAATGAGAAATGCGATCATCTTTATTAAGTAAAGATGTTAACTCCTCTAAATACAAATATGCTCCACCTGTGACAACAATAATGTTCTTAAAGGCATTAAACTCTAATACAACTTTTAGTGTATCAAGCGTTAAATTCTTAAAGTCTGCCCCACCAAAACATATTAGAACATTCTCTGATTGTACTGGCTCCCTCTTTACAGGATTTCCCAAGAATGCCGGTCTTAGCAATGCATATTCCAGGCCTAGCGCAAACTGTGTTAAAGATCTTGTTTTATAATCTTGAGGAATCACCATTGGCGCATGGTTAATGATCAGATCTGACTTGAATATTCGGTTATGAATATCATCGATACAGACTACTATATTTTGTTTATACTTGATTTTCTCTTCATACTTTTCATCTGCTCCATAATGATCGATAACAACAATTTCATTACCCTCCAGAATATCAAAAAACTCCTCCTCCTCCGATATTTTAAGAAAAGAGAATCCATAATTTTTAATATCCATTATAATATTGGCAGGAGCTTCTTTACAGACAAAGAAAATGTCATACTCCTCTTTTAACATATGAGCTAGTGCTAAGCATCTTGTTAAATGCCCTAATCCAATTTGATTAGTCCCATCAGCGCGTATATAAAGTTTAACTCTCATTTAACAACTGATATTTTATTTCTGCCAATTTCCAATCTGTTAAATTGTCTATATCCTGTACAGTTTCTTCTGCCAAAATCAAAGACCTTACTCTTCCGTTAAATAGGCTCTGCTTTACTTCTATTGGATTATACCAATACCACTGTCCAGCATCATGATAAACCGTTTTTAAATCCTGGCTTCGACTATCAAGATGCTCTTCCCAAACCATTTTTGTAAAACCATCAATAATCTCAACTCCTCTCCAAATTGGGTAAGAAAAAGGAACAACTGGAAAAACTACATCAACATCACCAACCTGTAGTTTCTGAAGTCCCTCAATCAGATGCTCTTCATTTATTAAAGGTGCCGTAGGATAAATGCAACAAATCAAATCAAATGATTTGTTCAATTTCAATCTATATTCTTCCTCAACTTCTTTAAGAACGCTTAAAGTTGTGGCATAATCATTTGAATTTTTCGAACTTCTTAAGAAAGGTACAGATGCACCATGAGCTCTTGCAATAGTCGCAATTTCTTCGTCGTCCGTAGAAACCATTACCTCCTCAAACAGACCGCTTTTAAGAGCAGTTTCAATTGAATAAGCAATAATAGGTTTACCTAGAAAATTCTTAATGTTTTTTCTAGGGATTCTCTTACTTCCTCCACGAGCAGGTATGATAGCTAAATTACCCAATATAGAAATTATTAATACTATTAATAACAAATGTCTGCTCTTTATCACTTAAGGTTGGATACATCGGAAGACTAATACAATACTTATAATAGTCTTCAGAAAGAGGGTTATCTCCTTCTTTCCAACCCAAATCTCTATAATATGGCATTAAGTGACATGGAATATAATGTATCTGAGCAAAAATCTTATGTTCACGTAAATAATTGTATAACCCTACCCTATCTTCTGCTTCAATGACATACAAATGATAAGCATGCCCCTCAACAGAATCCGATTGACCTTTAATAAAAGGTTTATTTTTAAATGCATTTGCATAATTCAATGCAATTTCACGTCTTCTTATGATTCCTTCATCCGCTCTATTCAATTGGCTTAAACCTAAAGCTGCCTGAAAATCAGTCAAACGATAGTTATATCCTAAGGTTTGCATTTCCATGTACCACCCAGGATAAGCAGATTGGTTCTCAACTCCGGCAGCAAAATCCATTGTATTTTGGAATAACCCTGCGTCTTTAGTTATACCATGAGTTCTAAGCATTAAAAGCTTTTGATATAAATCCTTATCATTTGTAGTAATCATTCCACCTTCGCCTGAAGCTATGTGTTTTACCGGATGAAATGAGAAAATAGCTAAATCTGCATTTTTGCCATTTCCGCAATTTTGTATTTCACCTTTGGAATCTGTAAAATAACCACCGGGTGCATGACAAGCATCTTCAATGATCCATAGGTCATACTCATTTGCAAGAGCTCTAAATTCTTCTAGATTTACTGCCCTACCAGCAAAGTCTACAGGAACAATACCCTTATAAGTCCCTTTTGGAGAAGCCTCAAGTAGATTCCTAACTTTATTAATATCCAATAAATAAGTTTCAGGGTCAATATCAGAGAAAACCACCTCCCCCCCACAATAACGAATGCAATTCGCAGAAGCCGCAAAGGTTATTGGTGTAGTAATAACTTTATCGCCTTTTTTAACATCTAAAGCCAATGCACAGAGATGTAAAGCCGCCGTGCCATTTGCCAAAGCCACTGCATATTTACTGCCAACATATTTAGCAAAAGCAACTTCGAATTCTTCTATTTTAGGTCCCTGTGTTAAATAATCGGATTTTAAAGTCTCAATAACTACTTGAATATCTTCATCAGTTATATTTTGACGACCGTAAGGTATCGCTTTATTTTCCATTATACTTCAAACGTATGGTCAACATGCTCTTTAATTAAGTCTCTCAAAGTCTCTACGCTATCCCATTCAGTATTATCTCCTGAATTATAGGCAAAACCACTAGGAACAAGCTTAGCATTAAATTCAGTCTTAAACTCATCAAGGCTCCATTTATGCGTTGCGGGTAAAATCGTATAATATTTACCCAAATCATAGGTATAAAAGGAATCAGAAGGAGTAATCATTTCTTCATGCACTTTCTCGCCTGGTCTAATTCCTACAACTACCTGTTCGCACTCAGGACCAATTGCAATTGCAACATCGGTAATCTTATATGATGGTATTTTAGGAACAAATATTTCTCCTCCCCAAGCATTAAATAGCGCATGCATAACCATGTCTACTCCTCCTTGTAAAGAGATATTAAATCTTGTCATATTCGGATCAGTAATCGGCAATTTTCCCTCTTTCTTCTTATTAATAAAGAATGGGATAACAGATCCATTTGATCCCATAACATTACCATATCTAACTACCGAAAAACGGATAGGATTATCTCCTTTAATATTATTAGCTGCAACAAATAATTTGTCAGAGGTTAGTTTAGTGGCTCCGTATAAATTAATGGGAGCACAGGCCTTGTCTGTTGAAAGTGCAACAACTCTCTCTACCTTTGTAGCAAAACAAGCGTCTACAACATTTTGAGCACCACCTATATTTGTTTTAATGCACTCATCAGGATTATATTCAGCAATAGGCACATGCTTCATTGCCGCTGCATGGATGACATAGTCAATACCAGACATTGCTCTTATCAGACGCTCCTTATCCCTAACATCACCAATAAAAAATCTTATCTGAGGATAATCTTTAGCAGGATATTCCTGAGCCATTTGAAACTGTTTCTGTTCATCTCTTGAAAAGATAACCAAGCGCCTTACCTTTGGATGATTGCTTAAAATGTGTTTAGTTAAAGCTTTCCCTAAAGACCCCGTTCCTCCGGTAATTAAAAGTGATTTGTTATTTAGATCCAACATAATTTTAGTTTATCTTTTATATTTATAGTCTACTATCAGCTAGCTCCCTGTTAATAAATGATTTAGTATCAAATATTATTGAGCCCCTATTTCTAAACGATTTATAATTAATATTAAGGAATTCATCATGCGCCACTGCTACAATCAATGCTTTGTAGTTTGTATTCTCATCTAAATTATCCATTATTTTTACTCCATATTCCTTATGAACATCATGTGAACTTGCCCAGGGATCATAAATATCAATTTCTAACCCAAACTGTTCTAATTCCTTGTAAATGTCTATTACACGTGTATTCCTAATATCAGGACAATTCTCTTTGAAAGTGAATCCCAGAATTAAAGCTTTGGATCCTTTAATAAGGTGTCCTTTATTAATCATTAGCTTGATAACCTTATTGGCTACAAACATTCCCATATTGTCATTTACTCTGCATCCAGATAGTATTACCTGAGGATGATAACCTAAAGACTCTGCTTTATGTGCCAAATAATAAGGATCAACTCCAATGCAATGACCTCCTACCAATCCCGGCTTATATTTAAGAAAGTTCCATTTTGTACCTGCAGCCTCAATTACATCTGTGGTGTCTATTCCTACACGATCAAATATCAATGCCAATTCATTAACAAATGAGATATTTACATCTCTTTGTGCATTTTCAATAGCTTTAGAGGCTTCTGCTACTTTCAAACTTGGGGCCTTATGTGTCCCTGCAGTAATAATTGAAGCGTATAAATCATCTACAATCGTAGCAATTTCAGGTGTAGATCCAGATGTAACTTTTTTAATTTTTGTTAAGGTATTTATCTTATCACCCGGATTAATACGTTCAGGGGAATATCCACAATAAAAGTCCTTGTTGAATTCTAATCCAGAAAATTTCTCCAACACTGGCACGCAATCTTCCTCTGTGCACCCAGGATACACAGTTGATTCATAAATGACAATATCTCCTTGCTTAAGAACATTGCCAATCATCTCTGAGGCTTTTAGAAGCGGGCCGAGATCGGGCGATTTAAATTGATTAATTGGTGTAGGAACCGTTACAATATATACATTACATTCGCCTAACAAGCTTTCTTCGGCAGAGAATCGCAGCCCCGTATTTCCATTACTTCTAGAGTTAGTTAATAAGTTCATCGCGTCAAGATCTGCTTCAAGCGTGCGATCCTCTCCCCTGCTCAACTCGTTAACACGATCTTTGTTTATATCAAATCCTAATACATCATACTTTTTCCCAAACTCTATAGCCAAAGGAAGCCCTACATAACCAAGACCTATAACTGCAATTTTAACATCTGAAATGTTGATGTACATCTACCTTAAAATTAAAAGCGTTTGAAAATATCTTTAATAGCAGTCTTAAAACCTATGTTCTTTTCTACTGTATCGTCAGAATAGTAGCCATAACCATAACCATAACCGTAACCATAACCGTGACTTCCTCCTAGCTCTATACCATTTAATATTACATTGAGTTTAGGAAATTTATGTTTACGGTATAAAACATCTAAATTATTCAATTGGTCTTTAAAAGTAACTCCTTGTCTAACTATATAAATCGAAGCGTCAGCTAGTCTAGCTAAAATCTGTGCATCAGTAACTAAACCAATAGGCGGGGTATCAATAATTACTTCATCGTAATTCGCTCTTAAAAAAGAAATCAAATTATCCATTTCGACATTAATTAATAATTCAGATGGATTTGGTGGTACTGGACCTGATCCAATAATCAATAAATTTTCATGTTCATTTGATTTCTGTATAATGTCTTTAATTTCTGCCTTGCCAATTAAATAGTTACTTAGTCCAATCTTATTAGCTAAATTTAAGTATTTACTAACCTTAGGTTTACGTAAATCCAGCTCCAACAACACGGTCTTTTTACCACTAATGGCCAATGCCGCCGCAATATTAGATGCAACAAAACTCTTTCCTTCACCAGACATACTAGATGTAAATAAGGTTACTCTACCCTCTCCTGGAGTAGATTTACCGTGAACAAATTGCAAATTCGTCCTAATAGCCCGAAATTGTTCAGCAATTGCCTTCCGACTTGTCGAATGAACAACGATTGCCTCTGAGCTTGCTTCATAAAAAATCTCACCTAAAACAGGCACTTTAGTTATTTGACTGATATCAGATACCCTTCTAACTTTATTATTAATCAATTCCCTTATGTATATCAAACCTATAGGAAGAAATAATCCTATCAACGATGCAAAAAGATAAGTTAATTGTCTTCTTGGTTTTATTGGGCTCGTTGAAGCAAAAGCTTGATCTACAACACGGCTATCTGCAACCGCAGAGGCATAAGACAAAGCGGATTCTTCCTTTTTTTGTAAAAGGTATAAATAAAGACTCTCCTTTATCGTTTGCTGACGTTTAATACTGATGAATTGTCTCTCCTGTCCAGGAATTCTTCTAATTGACCCCATAAATTGGGTGTTATTCTCATCAAGACTCTTTTTAGTACTTACTAAACCATCCTTTATATTTTTAATACTTGAATTAATTCCTGCTCTTGTTGCTTCTATTTGACGTGTAATTGGCTCAAGGATTGGGTTATTCTCCTGTGTTGTTGCTAATAAACTTTCTCTTTTCAGTTGTAACTCCCCTAATTGAGAAATCTGCGCTAGTAGTACAGGATCATCAATCCCCATAGTACTTGGCAACTTCTCATGAGGAGAATTAGAAGAAATATATCGCTGAATGTCATCAATTACACTTAGTTTAATTTTAACTTCGTTTAATTTTGTATCATTATCCTTAATACCTTCTAAAAACAACTTCGCATCATCACCAATATCAGTCAATGCATGACTACTCTTAAATCCTTCTACATCTTTTTCAACACTTGTCAGCTCTCCGCTAATTAAGCCTAATCTCTCATCAATAAACTGAATAGTACTCTGAGTAGTTCTATTCTTATCGGCTAATGAAGCTTCATTATAGACTTGAATAAGTGTGTTCAAAATATCTCTACCTTTATCTCGATTCGTAGCTTCTAAAGACAAGCGTAAAACTGTTGATTGTTTTGCGGTCACGCTCACTTTTAATTTTGCCAACAAATCATCAGTGACAGAAACGGGATTGGATATGATTAATTTTACATCTCTACCTTTCCATTCATTTAAATCTGGTGTCCTCTCAATTTTAAATGCGCCAAAGGACTTATGAAAAACCATTTGGTTAAATTTACCCTTAACAATGAAGTGTGATGAAGGATCCTCTAAGATATAGCTCGTGTTATCCAAAATACGAAAGTTCCACTCTTTACCAAATACTTCCGGTTGTATTTCATATGAAATAAATGTTATAGGTTTATTCTTATAAATATCGCTATTTACAACTCTCCCTTCTGACAAATATTTTACATCCAAATGAAGACGATCTACCACATTGCGCATTAAAGTTTTAGATTGTAATATCTCCATTTCATTTTCTACCACCTTTGAGCCTCCTACAAGATCTAGTTGGCTTAAAATATCACTAGAGCCTAGCCCTTTCTCTTCTTCCTTAATTAAAAGGGTAGTACTTACTTCATATATAGGCTTTGTATATCTTAGATAGACGTAAGCAGAAACTAGGGCCAATATCAGGCCAAGTGCGAAGATAGGCCAGTGATACAAATATTTAGAGAATATTTCGCGAATATTAATAGTCTGTTCCTCTTCCTCCATCCCTATAGTGGATGTGTGTTCTTCAATATTAGTCATTTAGAAAAAATTAAAACCTGGTAATGATTAAGGCAATTACAGATAATGCTGAGAGTATAATACTAACATTCCTATAGCTAGAATCTACACTTGCATATTTAGCATTCCCTGGCTGAATATATAAGACATCATTATTTTGAAGATAATAGTAGGGGGAATTAAATAAATCCTTTTTTTGCATATCGAACCTTATATATTGTCTTTTCCCTTGGTTCTCTCTTATTAATAGTATATTATTTCTTACTGCTGTAATATTTAAATCACCTGCCATACTTAATGCTTCAGTTATAGACACTCTTTCATTCTGAACAGGGTATACTCCTGGCTTAGCAACATCCCCTAATACCGACACTTTAAAATTAATTAAGCGTAGACTTACAATTGGCTCCTTTAAATAAGAGTTTAATCTGACTTGAATCGCCTCTCTTGCTTGATTTGTAGACAATCCCTCTACAAGTATAGATCCCAATAATGGCAATTGAATCTCACCTTTTTGATCCACCATAAACCCATTTGCCGTATTAGTTGGATTTGCATTGGAAGTATTATTTCCTTGAATTGAGCTTGTATTACCCATATTAAAGATTGCAGATGCTTCGGGGTTTAAGCTCGAAACCGTAATTGCTAAAATATCATCCTTTTGAATTTTTAGAATAGCCTTATTTTCGATCTTCTCTTGTAAAGCTGAATCTACTGGTAAATCAGTAAAATAAGGAACCGATTTATATTTTACGCCACATGAGCTCATAAGGAGTACTGCAGCAATTAAATAGAAGAATTTTCTCATAGGCTTGTATAGCACATTTTTTAAATTTCCCAAAGATAATACATAAGCTTTACTCCTTTATGATAAATAATCATTAAATCAGAGTACAACACTATACAAATTATCTTTGTTTATAATTCAAAGCCCCTTTCACAAATTCCATACCATAAAGTCTTAAATTTTATACTTAGCTTCGTATTCGATTAATTATTATAAAAAAAGAGTTCATGTTTTTTTTCAACCGGTCCGGCAAATCCAAGTACACCAATTTTAGTTCAATAGGCATTGATATGCATTCACATCTGGTTCCAGGGGTAGATGATGGAGCA
>Ga0157370_10002838_pt1 | contig 20711 bp, 21 predicted proteins | sample C35metaG_FD_113463 | JGI IMG/M metagenome (GOLD analysis project Ga0157370, IMG submission 113463) | Corn rhizosphere microbial communities from Kellogg Biological Station, Michigan, USA - C3-5 metaG | ecosystem: Host-associated > Plants > Roots > Rhizosphere > Soil | place: USA: Michigan...
GCACCGGCGATGATGACTTTGAGCCCGCGTCCGCGTGCGCGGTGTGCGTAGGCATAGAGGCGCTTGGGCGTGCGGTGTGCGGACACGACGCGGGATTCATAGGGAATGGAAAGCTGGTCCAGCGTCTCCGCCGCGTGGCGCATCGTGTTCCAGTCGGACTGGCTTCCCATGATGATTCCAACAGAGGGCTTTGCGCCGCTCTTGGCCAACATGGCCTCCCCCGACCAAAACGAAGGGCGCATTATAGGAAGGACGCGCGTTCGGGCAAGCGCCGGGGAGCGAGATCGGGGCGCGGCATGCCGGCGGCTTTGGCGCCGCGATTGTGCCGGAGCGGGGTTCTGACTTAAGCTGGAGCGCACCGGCTACCACAGATCCTTATCGGCAGCTCGAAGCGGCGAACGAGGCGAGAATGAAGGACGGCGAGCGCAAAACCGGGCGCGGCGCTGTGGTGCTGCACATCAACGCTCGGCGCAAGGGCGCAAAACCGGGCGAAGCGCCGGCGGATGCGCGCGCGATCCTGGCGCGTGCCGGGCTCAGCGAGGCGGCGCTCACCCCCGCGGTCAAGCGGACCTTGGGGGCGCTTGCCGCCAGCCGCGGCTCCCGGCGCGAGCTGAACGCGGCGCTGTCGCGGATCGGGGCGCTGGAGCGGCTGGTCGGCGAGGATCAGCCGGTGCCGATCCGCAGCCGCCGCGCCTTTTTGCGCGAGCTGGCCCGGATGGCCGCTTTCGCCGAGCGCTACGGCATGCCGGCGAGCCTCGTTTGTTTCGATGTCGAGGGCATGAAAGGGATCAACGACCGGCATGGCCACGAGGCCGGGGACGCGGTGCTCGACGAAATCGGCCGGTTGCTGGTCGAGCATGTGCGCATGAGCGACATGGTGGGCCGGCTTGGCGGCGACGAGTTCGGTGTGTTGCTGATGCGGACCGAGGCGCCGCACGCCGAACGAAAGGCAAAGGAGCTCGCCGCAGCGGTCGCGAAGCAGCCGATCGCCTGGCAGGGCGAGAGGCTGAGCGTCGGGGTCACGTTCGGCATCGCGGCCGTCACCGGCAAGGACAGCGCGAGCGATATGCTGGCGGCCGCGGCGCGCGCGCTGCGGAGCCGGAAATCGGGCCCTCGGGCAAGCTCTTGAGTCGGCCGTATCGAGCCTTGGCCCGAGCGCGGCGATGCTCAGGCGATGATGTCGGGCAGCAGCGAGTTCTCGAGCTTGCTGATGAGATCTTTGAGCGCCAGCTTCCGCTTTTTGAGGCGCTGCAAATGCAGGTTGTTGGCGGGAACCTGCTCGGACAGGCGGTTGATCGCGTCGTCGAGGTCACGGTGCTCGTCTTTGAGGGTCGCGATCCGCAGCTTGACGGCTTCGACGTCGAGATCCATGGCACCCGCAAGACCTGTACGGTCCAAGAGAGCGCAATCATAGCAGAATTCGGCGACCGGGTCAGGGGCCTGCAGCGACTGGCAGGACGGAACGGCAATGCCTGAAATCTCAATGGCGGGACCTGCGAAGACGATCGGTATCTTGACGAGCGGCGGCGATTGCGCCGGCCTCAACGGCGTCATCCGCGCCGTCGTGCTGCGCGCCGTCCACGGCTATGGCTGGCGGGTCTTCGGCATCCGCCAAGGCACGGCGGGGTTGATGCGCCGGCCGGTCGATGCCGTGCTGCTCGATCCCGAGCGCGCCGATTTCAACCTCCTGCGCCAAGGTGGCACGATTCTCGGCACCACCAACACCGGTGATCCCTTCGCCTTCCCGATGCCGGATGGCAGCCTCGTCGATCGCTCGGCGGAGGTGATCGAAGGCGTGCGCCTGCTGGGGCTCGACGCGCTGATCGGCGTTGGCGGCGATGGCAGCTTCTCGATCCTGCGCCGGCTTGCCCAGAAGGGCGGCATCCGGCTGGTCGGCATCCCCAAGACCATCGACAATGATGTCGGCGCGACCGAAAGCTCGGTCGGCTACGATACCGCGGTGATGGTCGCGGCCGAGGCGCTCGATCGCTTGCAGCCGACCGCCGCCAGCCATGCCCGCGTCATGGTGCTCGAAGTGATGGGGCGCGACGCGGGTCATATCGCGCTCGCCGCCGGCATCGCCGGCGGCGCCGACATCATCCTCATTCCCGAAATCCCCTACCGCATGGAGGCGGTCGCGGCGCATATCGACCGGCTGCGCAAGAAGGGGCGCAACTTCGCCCTGGTGGTGGTCGCCGAGGCGGTGCCGGACCTGACCGGAACGCAAGTGCGCGGCCGCGGCGCCAGCAGCGGCAAGAGCTATGGTGGGATCGGCCGCGTCCTCGCCGAGGAGATCGCGCGGCTGACCGGGGCCGAGACGCGGGTCACGGTGCTGGGCCATGTGCAGCGCGGCAGCCCGCCAACCTGGGACGACCGGCTGCTCGGCTCGGCCTTCGGCGTCCATGCGGTCGACCTTATCGCCGCCGGCAATTTCGACCGCATGGTGGCGTGGCAGAATCGCCGCGTCGTCGATGTCCCGCTTGGCGCCGTGGTCGACCGCCCGCAATGCGTCGATTCCGCGGGAACCTTGGTGCGAACCGCGCGCGGCCTCGGGATCGGCTTCGGCGATGTCTGACGCCGCCGCCGAATTCTGGCGCTTCTCGCTGGCACTTTATGCGAGCCCCGGCGTTGCCCCGGCTTGCATCGTGCTTCAGGACGCTCACAACAAGGACGTCAATGTCGCGCTCTACTGCTGCTGGCTCGGCGCCAGCGGCCGGGGACGCTTGACGCAAGGAGCGCTCGATGCGGCCGACCGCACCGTCGCGCCTTGGCGGGAGAGGGTGGTGGAGCGGCTGCGCGAGGCCCGCCGCGCCATCAAGGCGGCGGCGTTGCCGGAGGCCGAGGGGCTTTATGCCAAGGCCAAGGCTGCCGAACTCGAAGCCGAGCGATTGCTGCAACTGCGCCTGGCCGGCTTCGCCCCGGAACCGACGCCGCGCCCGGCGCCGGAGCGTCTCGCCGATGCGCTTGCCAATCTGACGCTCTATCTGGGCGATGCGCCCGCCGCGCCGCTCCACGCCGCGCTCCAGCGCATGGCCGAGGGGAATTTCGCGCGCGGCGGCGCCTGATCGCCAGGCGCTTCAGCGCATCTTGCCGTCGACCTCGCCCCAGCGCTTAACCTTACCGGTATCGAGGCCGAACAGGTCGAGGACGCGGCCGAGATTGTGGTCGATCATGTCCTCGAGCGTCTTTGGCCGGTTGTAGAAGGCCGGCAGCGGCGGGGCGATGATCGCCCCCATCTCGGTGAGCGCCGAGAGGTTGCGCAGATGGCCGAGATGAAGCGGGGTCTCGCGCACCATCAGGACGAGGCGGCGGCGCTCTTTGAGGATCACGTCGGCGGCGCGGGTGAGGAGCGAGGTGGTGACCCCCGACGCCATCTCGGCGACGCTACGCACCGAGCAGGGCGCGACGATCATGCCGAGGGTCTTGAACGAGCCCGAGGACAAGGGCGCCGCCATGTCGCCGATATTGTGGCAGTGATGGGCAAGCGCCTTCACCTGGGCGATCTTGAAATCGGTCTCGTAAGCGAGGGTCACCTCGGCCGATTTGCTCATCACGAGATGGGTCTCGATGGGCAGGTCGCGCAGCATTTGCAGCAGCCGGACGCCGTAAATGACGCCCGAGGCGCCGCTGATTCCGACCACAAGGCGCTGGTTGTCTGGATTCATTCTAATCTACAATAGGGTGTGACATCGAAAGGTCGCGAAGGGCGGAGCATATCCCGCTTGGAGCCCCGGTCCAATCGGCGTTAGCATGCCAATGGTCCGACTTCATCTCTGTCCAAGGGAGGTGCCATGTCGTCGCAAGACCGTATCGAAGAGCTCCGCGCCCAGCATCGCAATTTGGAGCAAGCGCTGGGCCTCGAAATCGCCAGACCCCTACCCAATCCCGATACCGTCACCGACCTCAAACGCCAAAAACTCCGCATCAAGGACGAAATCGTTCAGCTTGAGCATTCCAGCCCTTAAGGCGTCAGGGCAAAGCTTTCGCCCGCTCGCGAAGCTGAAACTTTTGCACCTTCCCCGTTGACGTCTTGGGCAAGGGCCCGAAGACAATCGTCTTTGGCGCCTTGAAATGCGCCAGGCGCTCGCGGCAGAACGCGATCAATTCCTCCGCCGTCGCGGCAGCGCCGGGTTTCAGCCCGACGAAGGCGCATGGCGTCTCGCCCCAGACCGGATCGGGCCGCGCGACGACGGCGGCTTCGAGCACGGCGGGATGGCGGTAGAGCACGCTCTCGACCTCGATGGTCGAGATGTTCTCGCCACCCGAGATGATGATGTCCTTGGAGCGGTCCTTCAGCTCGATATAGCCGTCGGCATGGATGACGCCGAGATCGCCGGTGTGGAACCAGCCGCCGGCGAAGGCCTCGCGCGTCGCCGCCGGATTCTTGAGATAGCCCTTCATCACGATATTGCCGCGCATGAACACCTCGCCCATGGTGGCGCCGTCGCGCGGCACCGGCGCCAAGGTCTTCGCATCGGCCACCATCAGCCCTTCGAGCACGGGATAGCGCACGCCCTGGCGCGCCTTGAGCCGCGCCCGCTCGCCGGAGGGCTGCTCGTCCCATTCGCCATGCCACTCGCAAACCACCGAGGGTCCATAAACCTCGGTGAGGCCATAGACATGTGTCACGGCGAACCCGATCGCCTCGATCCCTTCGAGGACCGCGGCGGGCGGCGGCGCGCCGGCGGTCATCATGGCGATTTGGCGCGTCACGCCGGCGCGCAGCTCCGGTGGCGCGTTCAAGAGCATGGTCATCACAATCGGCGCGCCGCAAAGATGCGTGACCGCCTCGCGCGCGATCGCCGCGAAGATCGCGCCCGCCTCGACGCGGCGCAGGCAGACATGGGTTCCGGCGAGGGCGGTGATCGTCCAGGGAAAGCACCAGCCGTTGCAGTGAAACATCGGCAAGGTCCAGAGATAGACCGGATGTTGCGGCAGGCTCCAGACCAGCGCGTTGCCGATGGCGTTGAGGAAGGCGCCGCGATGATGATAGACGACACCCTTGGGATTGCCGGTGGTGCCCGAGGTGTAGTTGAGCGCGATCGCATCCCATTCATCCTCGGGCGCTTCCTCGGCCAGCGCCGGATCGCCTTCGGCGATGAAGCGTTCGTAATCGAGGGAGCCGAGGCGCTTGCCGGCGGGCGCAAGCGCATCGTCGATATCGATGACCGGCGGCGGCCGCTTCAGCAGGGCGAGAGCCGGCTCGATGACGCCCGCATATTCGCGATCGGCGATGAGCAGCTTCGCCTCGCCATGCTCGAGAATGAAGGCGATGGTCGCCGCATCGAGCCGCGTGTTGAGCGCGTTCAGCACCGCGCCCGCCATCGGCACGCCGAAATGCGCCTCGAAAAGCTCGGGCGTGTTGGCGGCCATGATGGCGACGGTGTCGTTCTTGCCGATGCCGCGGCGCTTCAAGGCGCCGGCGAGCCGGCGGCAGCGCAGGGCCGTCTCGGCCCAGCTGTAGCGCCGCGCGCCATGGATGACGGCGATGCGGTCGGGGTGGGTCGCCGCCGCGCGCGCCAAGAAGCTCAGCGGCGTCAGCGGCGCATGATTGGCGGCATTGCGGTCGAGCGCGACGGTATAGGGGTCAGGCACCGTCTCCTCCTTTGCGGCGGCTTGGCAGCGCCGCGATTTGCCGCACATAATAGTCCAATCGGCGCGAGGGAGGATGCATCTCATGAACAGCCGCCAAGTGGAGGAGCACCGCCGCTCTCTCGCGGATCCCGAAGGATTCTGGGGCGATGCCGCGGCCGCGATCGATTGGGAGCACGGTTGGGACCGCGTTCTCGATAAGAGCCGCGCGCCGCTTTATCGCTGGTTTCCGGGCGCACGGCTCAACACAAGCTGGAACGCGCTCGACCGTCACGTCGAGCGCGGCCGCGCCGATCAACTGGCGCTGATTTATGACAGCCCGGTCACCGGCCAGGTAAAGCGCTTCACCTATCGCCAATTGCGCGATGGGGTGGCGCAGCTCGCCGGCGCACTGAAAAATCTCGGCGTCGGGCGCGGCGATCGCGTCATTATCTATATGCCGCTCGTGCCCGAGGCGGTGATGGGGATGCTCGCCTGCGCGCGGCTCGGCGCCATTCATTCGGTCGTCTTCGGCGGCTTTGCCGCCCCCGAGCTCGCGGCCCGGATCGATGACGCCAAGCCGAAGCTCGTGCTGTCGGCCTCCTGCGGCATCGAGCCCAACCGTGTCGTCGCCTACAAGCCGCTGCTCGACCGCGCGATCGAGCTAGCGCAGGTGAACCCGCAAACCCTCATCCTGCAGCGTCCGAAGCAGCCCTGCACGCTGATCGAAGGACGCGACCATGATTGGGAGACAACGGTCGCTGCGGCCGAGCGCGCGCCTTGCGTGATGGTCGAGGCGACCGATCCGCTTTACATCCTTTACACCTCCGGCACTACCGGACAGCCCAAGGGCATCGTGCGCGACAATGGCGGGCATGCGGTCGGGCTCTATTGGTCGATGGCGAATGTCTACGGCATGAAGCCGGGCGAGGTGTTCTTCGCCGCCTCCGATGTCGGCTGGGTGGTCGGGCATTCCTACATCGTCTACGCGCCGCTGCTCTATGGCTGCACCACGGTGCTGTTCGAAGGCAAGCCGGTCGGCACGCCCGATGCCGGCGCCTATTGGCGGCTCATCGCCGAGCACGGCGTCGATGCGATGTTCACCGCGCCGACGGCGTTCCGCGCGATCCGGCGCGACGATCCCGACGGCAATTTCATCCGCAAATACGATCTCAGCAAGTTCCGCACGCTCTTCCTCGCCGGCGAGCGCGCCGATCCCGCGACCGTGCAATGGGCCGAGCAGCAGCTCAAGATTCCGGTGATCGATCACTGGTGGCAGACGGAGACCGGCTGGGCGATCGTCGGCAATTGCATCGGCTTGGGCTTGCAGAAGGTCAAGCACGGCTCGGCGACGCGCGCTGTCCCGGGCTATGATCTCAGCGTGCGCGCGCCTTCGGGCGAGGCGATGAAGCCCGGCGAGATCGGCTCGCTTTGCGTCAAGCTGCCGCTGCCGCCCGGCGGCTCGCCGACCCTGTGGCAGGCCGAAGAGCGCTACATCAAGGCCTATCTCAGCGAATATCCCGGCTACTACCACACGGCGGACGCCGGCTATATCGACGACGAGGGCTATGTCTATGTGATGACGCGCACCGACGACATCATCAATGTCGCCGGGCATCGGCTCTCGACCGGCGCGATCGAGGAGGTGCTGGCGTCCCATCCCGAGGTCGCGGAATGCGCCGTCATCGGTATCGCCGACCCTTTGAAGGGGCAGGTGCCGCTGGGCTTTCTCGTGTTGAAGGCCGGCGCCAAGACGGCACGCGCGCAGATCGCCGAAGAGGTGGTCCAACTCGTGCGCGAGCGTGTCGGCGCGGTCGCAAGCTTCAAGCTCGCCTTGGTGGTCGAGCGCCTGCCCAAGACCCGTTCAGGAAAAATTTTGCGCGGCACGATGCGCGCCATCGCCGATGGCGAAGACCACAAGGTGCCGGCGACGATCGACGATCCGGCGATCCTCGACGAGATTGGCCAAAGCCTCAAGCAGGTTGGGATCGGCGCCGTTAAGACTTAAGTGGGACGCCGCAGGACGATTTACGGCGCCGCATCCTCGGTGCCGGCCACGTCTTCGAGGGTCGGCGGCTTTACCAGCGGCCCGTCGCCTTCGGCGCGCTTCTTGCCGCGATTGGCGCGGGTGACCGCGGCTTCGAGCATTTCCATGCTGCAGAGGCCGAGCGCCACCGGATGGCGCGGCTTGATGTTGGGCGAGTTCCAATGCGTGCGGTCGCGCACCGCTTGGATCGTCGGCTTCGTGGTGCCGACGAGCTTCGAGATCTGTCCGTCGCTCAGCTCGGGATGGTTCTTCAGCAGCCAGGAAATCGCGTCGGGCTTGTCCTGGCGCTTGGCGATCGGCGTGTAGCGTGGGCCCGAATGCTTCACCAGCTCGACGGGATGCGCCTCCTTGGCGATCTGGAGCCGGGTGCTCGGGTCCTTCTGGCAGCGCTCGATCTCCTCGAGGGTGAGCTGGCCATTGGCGATCGGGTCGAGCCCCTGCATCTGCATCGCGACCTCGCCATCGGCGATCGCCTGGATCTCGAGCGCATGAAGGCCGCAGAACTCGCCGATCTGGTCGAAGGTGAGCGAGGTGTGCTCGACCAGCCAGACGGCGGTGGCTTTGGGCATCAGCGGCAACGTCATCGTTCCTCCTCAATCGCGAGGTCGTTTGTCTGGCGGGTCACCATGTCGGAGATAGGGCTTATATAGCCTCTCGGCGCCCCCCTGGGAAGGGCTGGCGCCCGTTCAGACCGAGAGGACGATCTTGCCGATATGCGCCGAGCTCTCGAGCAGGCGATGCGCTTCGCCTGCCTCGGCCAGCGGAAAAGTCCGGTGGATCACCGGCTTGACGGTGCCGGCGTCGAGCAGCGGCCAGACCTCGCGGCGGAGCGCCGCGGCCATCGCGCCTTTGTCGGCGACGCTGCGCGGGCGGAGGCCCGATCCGGTCAAGGTCAGCCGCTTGCCCATGATGGCGACGAAATTGACCTCGGCCACAACGCCGTGCTGGGTGGCGATGCTGACATGCCGGCCCTCGACCGCGAGGACGCTCAGATTTTTCTGGATATAGTCGCCGCCGATCATGTCGAGCACGAGATCGACGCCGCGATTGCCGGTCGCCTCGCGGATCACTTGGACGAAATCCTCGTGCTTGTAGTCGATGGCGCGCGTCGCGCCGAGTTGCTCGCAGGCATGGCACTTCTCGCGGCTGCCGGCGGTGGCAAAGATCGCCGATGCCCCGAAGGCACGGGCAAGCTGGATCGCCACTGTGCCGATGCCGCTCGAGCCGCCATGAATGAGGATCGATTCGCCGGCGCGCAGCTTGCCGCGCTCGAACACATTGTGCCAGACGGTGAAGAAGGTCTCGGGCAGCGCCGCCGCCTCGACCATGCTGAAGCCTTTCGGCACCGGCAGGCATTGCGGCACGGGCGCAACGCAATGGCTCGCATAGCCGCCGCCGGTGACGAGCGCGCAGACCTCGTCCCCCACCTTCCAGTGATGAACGCCGAGACCGATCGCTGCCACCGTGCCGGCGATTTCGAGGCCCGGAATGTCGGAGGCGCCGGGAGGCGGCGGGTATTGTCCCTTGCGCTGCATGATGTCGGGCCGGTTGACGCCCGCGGCGGCTACGGCGACCAGCACCTCGCCCGGTCCCGGCACCGGCATTGGCCGGCTCGCCACGCGCAACGCCTCGGGCCCGCCGGGGCTGGCGATTTCGATCACCGTCATGGTGGCGGGCAGCGTGGTCATGGGGGTTGGTCCTGGCGGCAGCGTTGCGATTGCACCTCTAGCCCCGAGGCGCCAAACTGGCAACCGCGACGGGAGCATCACCTTTTGGACGAAGACGATCTGACGCCGCTGCGCCAGCCCGCCAAACAGCGCGATCTCGCGCCGATGGCAATCGCCGAGCTCGAAGCCTATATCGCCGAGCTCGAGGGCGAAATCCTGCGCGCGCGCGAGGCGATCGCGGCGAAGCGCAAGCAGCGCGGCGGGGCCGAGGGCCTCTTCAAGCGCTAGGCCCGATGCCGGTCGCCGCGCCATGAACAATTCCGAGACGCGCGCACCGCCGCCGCGCCGCGCCGAATACCGGCATTTCCTCGCAATTCCGACGCGCTGGATGGACAACGACATCTACGGCCACGTCAACAACGTCGTTTACTATTCTTATTTCGACACGGTGGTGAATCAGTATCTCGTCGAAGCCGGCGGGCTCGACATCCATGAAGGGCCGGTGATCGGTCTGGTGGTGGAAACCCTGTGCCGCTACTTCCGCCCGCTCGCCTTTCCCGATCGGATCGAGGCGGGGCTGCGCGTCGACCGCCTCGGGCGCAGCAGCGTGCGTTATGCGGTCGGGATTTTTCGCCTCGGCGAGGACGCAGCGGCAGCTTCGGGCCATTTTGTCCATGTCTATGTCGATCGCCAGAGCCGCCGGCCCGCCGCCTTGCCGGAACCGATGCGCGCCGCGCTCCAACGAATCGCGGCTCAAAGTTGACGCGCCCGGAGGGATGAGCGAGTCTTTGACGTAACGCGGGGGGCGCGGAGCGGGGGACGGCTGTTGGCCTTCGGCAAAGTGAGTCGCATCGTATCGGGTCCGATCCTCAGTGTGATCTGGCTCGCGGTCTGTGGTGGTTATATTTCCGAGTTCGTCGGCTGGAACGTCCTGTTCTCGCTGCTGCCGCACGAGATCGCGCTGGTCCTGCTCGCGGCGCTTGCGCCGGCGCTCGCCGTCGTCGGCATCGGCGCGGCGCAGGAGCGCACCGCCCGGCTCGAGCGCGTCAGCGCGAGGCTCGCCGAGCAACTGATCCAGCTTCAGGGCGTGCCGAGCCGGTTCGACGAGCGCACGCGGCTGACGCTCACCGCGCTGCGCCAGCAAATGGAAGAGCTCAACGCCGCCGGCGAATCCGCGGCGTCGCGGCTGCGGCTCAGCACGGAAAACCTCGGTAGCCTTGTCAGCGGCGCGGTTTCGAGCGTCAACGGCGTGGTCGAGCGCGCCGAATACGCACGCGGCGATCTCGAGGCGGTGGTGGCGCCGCTCGCCAAGCTGACCGCGATGCTGGCGGACGAGACCGCCGCGCTTCAGCACGCGGCGAGCGCCGATCTCGACATGGCGATCGACCGGCTGCGCGTGCATGTCGCAACGGTGCAGCAGGCGGTCGATCGCGGCATCGAAACCGCGGCCTCGCGCATCATCGAGCGCGCGGAGCTGTTGGGCCGCGCGATCAGCGACGCGCTCGCCAAAGCTGCCGCCAACGCCGCCGAACAATTCGATGGCGCGGCCGAGCGCGTTGGCCGCGAGATCGGCGCGGCGGTCGATCGCATCGCCGGTCAGACCGGCTCGCTCGCCAGCGCCATCGCCCAGGCGGGCGACGGCGCGGTTGAGCGACTCGCGGGGCACCGGGCGGCCGTCGAGCGCCTCCTCGCCGAGGCGGCGGCCCGGCTCGATCAGGTGGCGCGCGAGACGATGGCCGTCGCCGAGCGCAGCGGCGGCTCGCTGCGGACCGAGACGCAGGCCCTTCTCGCAGCGGTCGGCGAGACGGCGCTCCGCGCCGAGCAGGTCGGGGCAAAGCTCCATGAGAGCGGCGCCAACCTCGTCGCCCAGTCGCTGCAAACGGCGCGGCAGGCAGAGACCGCCAATGCCGCCCTGCTGGGCCAGGCGCAGGCGCTTGCCAATGTCGCGGGCGAGGCGCTGGCCCGCCTTCGGGAATTCAGTATCGGCTTCGCCAGCCAGGCCGAGGCGGTGATCTCGGCGGCGCGCCAGGGCGGATCCCAGATCGAGGGCGCGGGCGCGGAACTGCGGCGCCAGATCGCGCTCATCGCCGATGCGGGCGCGGAGGCGGCGACCGCCGCCGACGGCACCACCGCCAAGCTGCGCGAGGTCATCGATGCGTTGGAGACGAGCGCTTCCGATTCGATGACCGCCCTGACGCGGCGCGGCGGCGACGTGGTCGATGCCGCCGAAGCCAATATCGCGCGGCTGCGCGCGGCGCTCGGCGCGCTCGACCAGAGCGCGGTCGAGGCTGCAGATAGCGGCGTTGCCGGGATCCGCGCGGCGATGGCGACGCTCGAGGAGAGCGCGGCACAGGTCGAGAGCGCGCTCATCCGGCGCGGTGGCGACATGGCGGAAGCGGTCGAGGTGAGCGTTGCCCGGGCGCGGGCGGCGATCGGCGGGCTCGAGCAGGGCGTCGCCGCTGCGGCGGATGCCGGGGTGCGCCAGATTCGCGGCGCGCTCGAGGCGCTGACGCAGAGCGGCGCGCAGCTGACGGCGACGGGCGAGACCGCCTCGGCACGCGTCCTGCAATTGCAATCGACCACCTCGCACGCGGTCGATGAGCTGCGCCGCGCCCATGATTCGGTGAATGTCCAGATCGGCGAATTGGCGGGCGTCGCGGGCGGGGCGCGAGCCGAGATGGAGGGGGTGGCCGGCATCCTCATTCGCGAGGTGGTCGCGCTGCGCGAAGGGGGCCAGCAGGTCGCGGCCTATATCGAGCATTTGCACGATGCCTTCGCCGAGGAGGTCGCGCATTTCAACGTCGCGCGCGGCAATATGGAGACCCAGGTCGCCGAGATCCGGACCTTGCTGCAGCAGCAATCGGAGCTGCTGACGCGGGTTGGGGCCGATACGGTCGAGCAGGCAAAGCTCGCCGACCGCGCCCTCGATGGGCATATCCGGCGCCTCAACGAGGCCGCCGTTTCGGTTGCCGATCATAGCGATGCGGTCGGCACGCTGCTCGCCCGCCAGCTCGCCGAGATGGGCGGCACGGCGGAACGGCTCGAATCGATTGGCACGGCCGTCGACAAGCTACTGCAACATGGCGCCGCCACCCTGACCGAGGCGAGCGAGCGCGCGGCAGCGCGGGTCGACGAGATCGGCCGGCTGTTCGTCGATCAGACTCGCGTCGCCGATACCGCGAGCGAGACGGTCGAGCGGCGCATGCTGGAACGCATGCGGGCGATCGAGGAGCAGGCGGCGCTGCTGGGCAAGGCGGCCGAGAGCGCCAATGTGACCCTCATCGAGGTCGCACGCCAGGTCGATGCGGCGGGCAGCGGCGTTGCCGCCGCGGGCGAGGCAGCCGGCGGGACTTTGCGCGAGGCCGGCGGTCAGTTCCGCCTCCAGGTGCAGGAAATGGCGAGCGCCGTCGAGCAGACGGTCGGGCGCATGCAAGGCGCGCGCGGCCTGCTCGATGAGCATTTCGGCGCAATCGGCGAAGCGGCCGCCAATGTGTCGCAGCGCGTCGAGGAGCTCGGCACCACCGCCCGCGCCGAGGTGGCTCGCCTGACCGCCGCCGGCGAGGCGGTGGTGCAGCGCCGCGACGACGCGGTCGAGAGGGTCAGCCGTCAGATCGCCGAATTGAGTGCCATGGTCGATCAGGCGAACGCGCGGCTCGAAGCCTCGCGCGGGATGCTGCGCGGCCAGGCCTCCGAGCTCAATTCCGCCACCGACCAGGCGATCGAGCGGCTGCGCGAGATCGGCGGTATCTATCACACCCAGTCGAGCGCCCTCGTCGGCGCTGCGGAGCAGGCGGGCAGCCGCGCCAAGGAAGCGAGCGAGGTGTTCCGCTCGCAGACCCAGACCTTCCTTAAAGCGGCCAATGACGCGGCCGCGCTGGCGCAGCGCATGCGCGAGCAGGCGCAGAGCAACCAGACCGATACCTTCCTCAAATCGGCGACCTTCATCATCGAGACGCTGCAATCGATCTCGGTCGATCTCGCCCGCATCCTCGAGCAGCCGGTGCCCGAGACCATCTGGAAGCGCTTTCACAGCGGCGAGCGCGGCGCCTTCGCCCGCTATATCCTGCAGTTGCAGGACCGCCAGGCGGGCCCGACCATCAAGGAGAAATACGAGCTCGACCCCGCCTTCCGCGAGCAGGCGATGCGCTACATGGACCAGTTCGAGCAATTGCTCGTCCAGGCCCGGGCGGTCGACCGCGCCGACGTCATGGGCGCGACCTTCGTCACCGCCGATGTCGGCAAGCTTTATCTCGTCCTCGCCAACGCGCTCGGCCGCTCGATGCACTGACCGAGCGGGCACGCCGCGAGCAACGCAAACGCAAAACGGGCGGCCCGAGGGCCGCCCGTTTGTCTTGGAGCCGCGCGATCAGGCGGCTTTTTGCTCGATCACCTGGGACTTGGCCGCGGCAATCTCGATCTTGCGCGGCTTCAAGGCCTCGGGCACTTCGCGCACGAGATCGACATGGAGGAGCCCGTTATCGAGGCTCGCGCCCGCGACCCGGATATGGTCGGCGAGCTGGAAGCGGCGCTCGAAAGCGCGCCGCGCGATGCCGCGATGGAGATAGCGGCCTTGCTCCTCCTCCTTCTGCGCCTTGCCGGTGACGACGAGCGCGCCTTCCTTGGCGGTGACCTCGAGCTCGTCGGACGCGAAGCCCGCAACCGCCATGGTCAGGCGGTAGGCATTCTCGCCGGTCGCTTCGATGTTGTAGGGCGGATAGGACGTCGCGGCGCTGTCGATCTGCGTCGCCGAATCGACCAGGCGCATCAGCCGGTCAAAGCCGATGGTCGAGCGGAAAAGGGGAGAAAAATCGAGACTGTTCATGACCACATCCTCCTGTGAGCAATATGGATCGGTCGACGCGCCCGCCACGATGGCCGGGCTGATCGGATCGAGTGTCGGGCCCGCAAAGCAGCGCCCGGACGGCTTGGAAATGGGAGGTAAAGAGCGGCGATTCAAGGGGGCATGGGCCCCCGGGAACCGCGGCTAACAGCCTATTTTTTCAGGCCGATGCCCTGGAAACGCTTGTTGAAGCGGGCAAGCTGGCCGCCGCTGTCGACGAGGCGCTGCTGGCCGCCGGTCCAGGCCGGATGGGATTTCGAATCGACTTCGAGATGGAGCGTGTCGCCCGCCTTGCCATAGGTCGAGCGCGTCTTGTAGCTCGTGCCGTCGGTCATCACGACGGTGATTTCGTGATAATCAGGATGGATACCGTCCTTCATCGCGCTCTCCGGAAAAGCCGCGGCTTTATAGCGAAACCGTGTCGGCGGCGCAACGTGGCCGCGCAAGCGTGCGAATTCATCGGCTTCCGCGACCATGACGCGCAAATCCGTTCGACTTTCACGCGCACCTCTCATATAAAAATTCTTGCAACAATTTGGTCAGGGGGTGAGTCCATGATCGACGGATCCGACGACGGTAACGGCCCATCCTATCCGCCTATCCCGCCGGCTCCGCCGGCGCCGCCCGTCTATGCGCCGGCCGAGCCGGCGCGGCCGCGGAGAAAGGCCAAAGCAAAAGCGAAGAAGGCCAAAAAGGCGAAGGCGAAGGCGAAGACCGCCAAAAAGGCGAAGAAGGCAAAGAAGGCTAAGCGCAAAGCCGCCTCTTCGCGGCGTACGGCCAAGCGCGGCAAAGCCAAAAAGAAGAAGGCGCGCAAGGCGAAGCGGCGCAGCCGCCGCTAAACGCCGACGCGTCTGAGGTCGCGGGTAGGGGGAAGATGCAAGGCGGGGTTCGCTCGGGCATTCCGGGCGCAGCCCCGCCGGCGCTTCAGCGCTCGGTCAATTTCAATTCGATGCGCCGATTCTTGCGATAGGCGGCGTCCGTGTCCGCCGGATCGATCGGATCATACTGGCCGAATCCCGCCGCGACCAGGCGCTCGGCCGGAATGCCCTGCGATATCAGGTAATTCACCACCGAGATCGCCCGCGCCGAGGAAAGCTCCCAGTTCGAGGGGAATTGCGGCGTGTTGATCGGCCGCTTGTCGGTATGGCCGTCGACGCGCAGCACCCAGGGGATGTCGGTCGGGATTTCCTTCGCAATGTCTTTCAACGCCGATGCCACGACTTTGAGGCGGCCCTTGGCGGCGTCGCTCAATTGCGCATCCGCGGGGTCGAACAGCACTTCCGACTGGAAGACGAAGCGGTCGCCGACGATATGGATGTCGGGCCGGTTGCCGAGCGCGTCACGCAGCCGGCCGAAGAACTCCGAGCGGTATTTCGCCAGTTCCTCGACTTTGCTGAGAAGCGCCTGGTTGAGCTTCTGGCCGAGATCGGCGATCTGGGCCTCTTGCTGCTTGGTCTTGGTCTGTGAGATGTCCAGCGCCGCGGCAATCTGCGCCAGCTGATCGCGCAACGCCGCGACCTGCTGATTCAGCATGTCGATCGTGGTTTGCGCCTTGGTCGCATTCTCTTGCGAGGCCTGAAGCTGCGTTTGCAGCCCGGCCCCTTTCTGCTGCTCGGCGGCGAGCGCTTGCTTGGCCGTATCGCGCTCCTGGCTCGCCGCCTGGAGCTGACGGGTGATCGACATCAGCTGCGTCTGCAAATCGCTGTTGCTGTTGCGCGCCATGGAGAGGAGATCGGCGAGCTGGTTCACTTGTTGGCTGAGCTTCTGCAGCGCGGCGTCGCGTCCCGAGAGCGCGTCGGTCAGGTAAAACTGGCCGGCGGTGAAAACCAGCAGCACGAAGATGATGACCATCACGAGCTGCGACAGCGCGTCGACGCAGCCGGGCCAGATATCGATGCCGGGACGGCGGGAGCGGCGCGATGAGATCGCCATGGGCTGCAGGCTCCGCCGCGCTTACTCGGCCGCCGGTTCTTTCGCCAGCGTCGCCATGGTGCGCGCGAGCAGGCGAATCTCGCTGCGGATCTCTTGGACCGCATCGCCGCGCCCTTGGGCCAGCTCCTCGGTCAGCCGCACGAGATGCACCTCGATGTTGCGCAAATGCCCGCGCGCTTCCTCATCGAAAGCCGTCCCTGCGCTGCTGTCGGCGAGGCGCTGCAGCACCGGCCGCAGTTCGCCCTGCTGCTCGCCGAACTTGACGAGGAGCCCCTGTTCGGCGCGGATCTGATCGCTGAGGAACGCCAGGCGCTCGGTCAGGGTGATGAGATTGTTGTTGGCGGCGATGCGGCTTTCCTCGCCCCGGCCGAGGATGCGCTGCAGCCGGTCGAGCCCGTCGGCGGTCTGCTCGAGCAGCGCCTGGACGAAAGCGGGCGCCGCCATCTCGCCGCCATCGCCGCTGAAGCCGCCGGCCGAGAGCCGCGTCCAGCCCGAGAGCCATTCCTCGAGATCATTGTAGAAGCGGTTGAGCGCGAGACCGGCCTGGAGGTCGAGAAAGCCGAGAATGAGCGACCCGGCAAGGCCGAAGAGCGAGGCGCTGAAGGCCGTGCTCATGCCGCTGAGCGGCGTCTCGAGCCGGGCCTGAAGGTCCTGGAAGGCGCGCGCCACATCGCTCGGTCCGACCGCCAGCCCGCCGATCACGCCCTTGACCGATTGCACCGTCTCGAGGAGGCCATAGAAGGTCCCGAGCAAGCCCAAGAAAACGAGCAGGCCGATGAGATAGCGCGAGGTCTCGCGCGTCTCCTCGAGGCGCGAGCCGATGCCGTCGAGCAAGGTTCGCAAAGCCGTCGGCGAGAGGCTGACCTTGCCGCCGCGGCGATCGGCGAGCATGGTCGCCATCGGCGAGAGCAGGCGCGGCGGCGCCGGCGCGTTGGGCGCATCGGGGCTGATGCGGAATTTCTCGATCCAGGTGACCTCGGGATTGAGCCGGATCACCTGGTGGAAGATGTAGACGATGCCGGCGAGGAGAATGCCGAGGATGATGCCGTTCACCGCGGGATTGCCGAGGAAATACTGCAGCAGCGGGCGTCCCAGCAGCGCCGCCCCGGCGGCCACGGCGAGCACGAAGATCACCATGCGGAAAAGATATCGGCGCGGACGTGTCACCATGGCGTAGGCCCTGTTCGGTCGAGAGTGACGGGCGTTTATTGCGTAACGACCAGGAGGTCGACCTCGTCGGCGACCGGCCCTTCGCCCGGGTGGTTGCCGAGCGCGCGCACATCCATGCGCAGGCTGCGCACGCCCTTGCCGATGAGATAGGCGCGAACGGCGACCGCCCGCGCGAGCGAGACGCGGCGCGCTTCCATCGCCTCGTCGGTGCCGCCGGTCGCATGCGCGATCAGCTGCACGCGCAGCGAGTCATTGGCGAGGAGTCGCACCGCGAGCGCATCGAGAACCGGTTGGCCGCCCGGCGGCAGCTCGGTGGCGCCGGGCGCGAATTTGACGGCGTTCAAACCATGGCCGGTGCTCGCGACCGAGGCGACGTGCACCGCCGAGGTCTGGGCCGCGGCAGGCTTGGCCGCGACCGGCGCATCGGCCTTTGCGGTGCTCGCGACGGCAGGCGTCGGCACCAGCGGCGTCGGCGGCGAATCGGCGCGCATTTCGGCGAGAGGCTTGCCGTCGGGGCCCGGCGTTTCGACATGGGGCGGCGCGGGCGGGATGACGGGCGGCGCCGGCACCGCGATGGGCTGCGGCGCGGCGGGCATAGGGGCGGGCGGCGGGGGCGTGTCGATCGCGATCGAGGGAGGCGTCGGCGCCGCCGGCTTCTCATGGCTTTCGCGGCTCTCGGTCGTCGCCGGTGCCGGCTTCTTGGCTGCCGTCTTGGCGTGCGAGGTGGAGTGAACGGCCGATCGGCTCTTCGACGCCGTGCGCGATGTTGGGAGTTTGTGCGCAGGCGTGCCGTGATGAGTTTTGTGACGCACGGCCTTGCGCGGTTTGGTCGATTTTTTCGCCTTGGTGGCGGTCCGCTGCGGCTTCGCCGCCGGGTGCGGCTGCACCTGCGGCGTCTGTGCCCGCGAGTCGGCACCATGCGCGCCGAAGAGCTGCGGGAGCGTCGGCGCCGGGCCGAGCTGGTCGAGCACGCCCTGATCGACCGTGACATCGGGCGGGCGATTGCCGCCCACCGTGACTTGTGCCCGCGCTTGAGTGGCCGCAAAGGCCGTTGTCAGCAGCAAAAAGCCGCACAATCCAAGACGGCGGAAGAGGCGAGGATCGGTCGGGGATAAGGTGCGGCGGGGAGCGAGGAGAGCCATCAACGGGATTTCCATCCGAATTGCGCTCGCAAGGGTCAAGCCTAGCCCAAGCTTGTCCCGACTGCCACCCTCACTGCCGCTACGGCGAGGGGTGGACCGCCTGTTTCAACAGCCGCGCCAAGGACGGGTGAAGATGGTCATTCGCCGCGAGCACATCGCCCGTCGCCATCATGGCATGGCCGCCGCTCAAATCGCTGACATAGCCGCCGGCCTCGCGCACGAGCAGAATGCCCGCGGCGATGTCCCAAATCTGCAGGCCGAATTCCCAGAACCCGTCGAATCGCCCGGCCGCGACATAGGCGAGATCGAGCGCCGCCGCGCCCGGGCGGCGCACGCCGCTGGTTGCCGCCATCACCGCGCCAAGGGTGCGCAGGTAGCGCTGATGGTCGCCATGGCCGCGAAACGGGATGCCGGTGCCGATCACCGAATCGGCGAGATTGCGGCGCGCCGAGACGCGCAGCCGCCGGTCGTTGACGAAGGCTCCGGCGCCCTTTTCGGCCCAGAACACCTCGTCGCGCAGCGGCTCGTACACGAGCCCGGCAACGATCTCGTTGTCGCACTCCAAGGCGATCGAGATCGCCCAATGCGGAATCCCATGGAGGAAATTCGTCGTGCCGTCGAGCGGATCGATGATCCAGCGGTGATGCCCATCGCTGCCGCTGCTGGCGCCGCCCTCTTCGAGGAGAAACCCATATCCGGGCCGCGCCTTGGCGAGCTCGGCTTTGAGGATTTTCTCGGCTTTGAGATCGGCCGAGGAGACGAAATCGCTCGGGCCCTTGACCGAGACCTGAAGCTGCTCGACCTCGCCGAAATCGCGGATGAGCCCGCGCGCCGCCTTTAGGGCGGCGCCGGCCATGACATTGACGAGGGCCGAGCGAACCGCCATCCCTGCGAATCAGTCCTTGGCGCGTTCGACGTAGGAGGCGTCGGCGGTGTTGACGACAATGCGCGTGCCCGCCTCGATATGCGGCGGGATCATCACCCGCCGCCCGTTCTCGAGCTTGCCCGGTTTGTAGGAGGAGGACGCGGTCTGTCCCTTTACCACCGGATCGGCCTCCACCACCTGCATGACGACGCTCTGTGGCAAGGTCACGGACAGCGGCGAGCCCTCATGCAGCTGGATTGTACAGATCATGCCCTCGCGCAGGAAATCGGCCGGCTCGCCGATCATCTCGCGGTCGACCGTGATCTGCTCATAGGTCTCGTTGTCCATGAAGGTCGCCTGGCCGCCGTCGAGATAAAGAAACTGCATCTCCTTTTCGTCGAGCTGCGCGCGCTCCACAGTCTCCTGAGTGCGATAGCGCTCGCTGGTCTTGGTGCCGGTCTTGAGGTCGCGCATCTCGACCTGGGCGAAGGCGCCGCCTTTGCCGGGCTGAACCAATTCGCGCTTCAAGACGAGCCAAAGCTTGCCCTGGGATTCGAGCACATAGCCCGGCTTGATATCGATGGCATTAATCTTCATGGGCGCTTCCTTTTGGCGCGGCAGTTGCAGCGGGCATGGGATTTGGCGCAGGTTCCTAGCAGTTTGGATGCGCCAAGGAAAGAGGAGGCCCCGTGACGGGAGGCGCCTGGTGGTCGCCCGAAAACCTCGCCAAACGCCGGGGTTTTCTCGAGACGCGCAGCCGCGTGCTGGGCGCGACGCGCGCGGTTTTCGCCGCGCGCGGCTTCGTCGAGGTCGAGACCCCGGCGCTGCAACGGAGCCCCGGCCTCGAGCCGCATTTGAAGGCTTTCGCGACCCTGCTCGAGGCGCCGGGCGAGGCGCCGCGGCCGCTTTACCTTCACACTTCGCCCGAATACGCGATGAAGAAGCTGCTGGTCGCCGGCATGCCGCGGATTTATCAGCTCGCGCATTGCTTCCGGAATGGCGAGCGCGGCGCAACCCATTCGCCCGAATTTTCGATGCTCGAATGGTATCGGGCCGGTGCCTCATATCTCGATCTCGTCGCGGATTGCGAAGCGCTGCTGCGCGCCGCGGGCGCGCCGCTGCTCACCTGGCGGGGAAGGGTTTGCGATCCACATGCGGCATGGCAGCGCCTCAGCGTCGCCGAGGCCTTCGCACGGTTTTGCGGCATCGATGTGCTCGCAACCGCCCCCGATCCCGAAGCGCCGCGCCTCGACCTACTCGCCGAGGCCGCGCGGGTTTTGGGCATCGCGCCGCATCAAGGCGATGAATGGGAGGATTTGTTCTTCCGCATCTTCCTCGCCGAAATCGAGCCGAAACTCGGCATCGGTGCGCCGACCGTACTTTACGATTATCCAATCGCGATGGCGGCGCTGGCGCGCGGCAAGCCCGGCGATGCGCGGCTCTGCGAGCGCTTCGAGCTTTATGTCTGCGGGCTCGA
>Ga0157370_10002841_pt1 | contig 20692 bp, 18 predicted proteins | sample C35metaG_FD_113463 | JGI IMG/M metagenome (GOLD analysis project Ga0157370, IMG submission 113463) | Corn rhizosphere microbial communities from Kellogg Biological Station, Michigan, USA - C3-5 metaG | ecosystem: Host-associated > Plants > Roots > Rhizosphere > Soil | place: USA: Michigan...
AAATAAAGCCCTGTTGGTACTGTTGCTTTTTTCAATACTTGAAATGGCTGTCAAAGACTTTGTAATTCCAAAATTCAGGGAATTCCAGGTTGTTTTTACTACATCACTGCCTGCATCCCATGAGAATTCATGCATCGCTCTCCATTTTCCGCCATCACCCCAGTCGCTTCCTCTTGTTGGTAATAACGCTTCATCAGTAGAATATTCCTGCAAGGCAAAAACGTTTCCGTGGTCTACAAAAGTTCCGTCTCCCAGCTGGCTGTAAGCAGCGGCAAGAGCAGCTTCAGGATCTGCCGTTTCAGAACCCAATACCTCATCGATCACTTTTTCATCCAGATTGGTACATCCCATTAAAGAAAATACAGCAATGGATAATATAATTTTATTGATATTTAAAAATTTAGATTTCATGATTTCTTTTCAATTAAAATTTAACAGTAGCTCCCAAAATGAAAGTCTTTGCAGACGGATATGTGGTGTAATCAATTCCCAGTGACTGGTTTCCACTTACCTGTTTGTTGGTATCCACTAATGGATCATACCCTGTGTAGCTTGTAATAGTGAACAGGTTTTGTGCACTTACGTAAAGATTGATACTTCTGAGGAACTTCAGCTGGCTGGTATCGAAGGTGTATCCTAGTTTCACGTCATTTAATCTGATAAAGTCTGACTTTTCAAGATAAAGGGATGATAGCTGAGGCTGATTGGTGAAATTGGCTCCTGATTCGTAGAAGTTTTTCAAAACGTTTCTATCTGAAGCTAAGTTGTTGATATTTAAATCCAATGCAGTATTATTCACAAGGTAGCCACCCGTTTGTCCGATGAAAGAGAATGAGAAATCAAACTTCTTGTATTTCATATAAGAATTAATCCCGAAAGTGAAATTCGGAATAGCTCCCTCAAAGATCTTTCTGTCATTCTGATCAATTCTTCCGTCACCATTTACATCTTCATAGATATATTTTCCGTTGGCATCCACGCCCAAATAATTCAGCATATAAAAAGATCCTGCTTCATATCCATTTTTATAAATATTGGCTGTTACTCCGGAAAGTCCAGGGCCTGAAACTTCCCCTGAATAAATAGCTGAAACCGGAAGGTCTTTTACTACGTTATTAACCGTTGCTCCATTGATATCAAAGTTCCATGTGAAATTTTCAGTTTTGATGATTTCTGAACCTAAAGAGAATTCAAAACCTTTATTGACAATCTTTGCATCAACGTTTTTCCACACCGTGCTTGTAGGGCTTAAAGGTCTGGAAGGGATATTCAGAATCGGGTCTTTTGTTACTTTGTTGTAGTATTCTAGTGATCCATACAATTTGTTTCTCCATAAGCTGAAGTCTGCTCCAATATTGGTCTGCTCCACCACTTCCCATTTCAGATCAGGGTTGGGAGTTCTGTTGATCACCACTCCATTGATCAGGTTCAAATTATCATACAAATAGTATCCTCCGGATGGCGACAGTGAAGAGCTCGCCTGAGTAATCTTATTCGGAACTTCCTGGTTACCGGTTTGTCCCCAGCTTCCTCTTAATTTTAATTCATTAATGATTTGAGAATCCTTCAGGAAATTTTCATTAGAAATTGTCCATCCCACTGCAACAGAAGGGAAATATCCGTATTTGTTGTTTTGACCGAAACGGGTAGAACCGTCAGCTCTCAATGAAGCCGTTAATAAATATTTTTTATCAAAATTATAATTTACCCTTCCAAAATAAGACTGCAGCTCATTCTCCTGAGCATATCCCGCAGCCGGAATAAAGACTTCCCCAGAATATCCAGGATTGATTTCCGGAGAAATTCCTGCTCCCTGATTAGCAATATTTTTTACTCCAAAATATGTTCCTGTAGTTTTGAATTTCTGGTATGAAAAACCACCTAATAAGCTGAAGTTATGTTTATTCAAGCTAAGATCATAGGTTAAGTAATGTTCCAAAAGTACATTATAGGAATCAAGATTAGCCTGAACATACATCCCTTTTGGCGTTCTGTCTGTAATGTTCGGATACATGGTTGTATTTCTCTCAGACATTGTTTTATCAATCCCCAGGTTAAACTTATAATTCAACCCCGGTAAAATTCTCAATGTGGCTTCTGTATTCCCCAACACTCTGAAAGTATTGGTTTTATCATTGTAAACGCTCAATAGATACAATGGATTGTAATGAGCATTCATATTGAAGTTGGTAAAGTTTCCGTTCTGATCATATACTGAACGTGTAGGATTTGCCATCAAAGCATGGATAATCACCTGGCCGTCAGAACCTGCGTTGGCTCCGTTCGGAATTCCGGTTTCTTTGATGTCACTTGCCGTAAGGTTGAGCTTAATCTTTAATCGTTTGTTGTCAAAGAAAGATTCTTCTGCATTCAGACGGGCTGTCGTTCTTTTGAAACCACTATTCAGAATAATCCCGTCCTGATCCATATGAGAGATAGACGCAAAGTAATTTCCGGTTTCCGTAGATTTTGAAAATGATACTGAGTGGTTGGAAGACACTGCATTTCTGAAAATCTCATCCTGCCAGTCTGTATTTCCGCCATGGTCGTATAATTTGTTGATTCCTGCCGACCTGTATTCATCAGCGCTCATCAGATCTAGTTTTTTAATGACTGAAGAAAAACCTAAATACGTATCATATGTAAACAAAGGCTCCCCTTTTCTTCCTCTTTTTGTCGTTACCAAAACAACACCGTTTGATCCTCTTGCTCCGTAGATAGCTGCTGCAGAAGCATCTTTTAAAACAGTGATGGATTCAATATCACTGGTATTTAAAAAGTTGAGCGGGTTTTTTGCCTGAGCATTTCCTAAACCGATATTCGGGCCTGTAGCACTTACGGCATCGTTACTCAAAGGCACTCCATCTACAACGAATAAAGGGGTACTTCCGCTTCGGATAGAACCGATCCCTCTGATGGAAACATTCACTCCCGCTCCAGGTTCTCCACTAGACTGAACGATACGGACACCTGCGATTTTCCCCTGCATCAGATTATCAACGGAAATGTTCATTCCTTCTTTGAAATTCTCAGCTTTCAGCTGGCTAACTGCTCCTGTTAAATCAGATTTCTTCTGAGAACCATACCCTACCAGAGTAACTTCTTCAATAGAAGTTGATCCTTTTTGGGGTTCTAGTTTTACAGAAACTGAAGTACTTGAGATTTTCACCATCTGAGTTCCATATCCTTCGTAAGAAATAGACAAGGTCTGCCCGATATTGGCCGAAATAGTAAAGTTTCCCGATGCATCGGTAGAAGCAGTGTCTCCGGTTTCTACAACCGTGATTTTAGCGCCTTCAATGGCACCTCCTTTCTGATCCGTTACATTTCCGGAAATGGTTTCGTTTACCTGCGAAAACACAGGATAGTTTGAAGTAAATCCTTTAGCATCAGCTTGGTTCGCCACCAAAAAAATTAATGCAATCGGAATTAGCTTTTTAAACTTAAAAAAATTAATTTTGTGGTACATATCAATAAGTAAAGTAATTGCAAGACGTTACATTGCTTATCAAAAAGCCGCTGTTGTTCCCGCAACAGTGGTTTTCTTTTCAGGCAACGGTTAGTTTTTATTTCGGCATACAAAGTAAAAGGATCTACCACAAATCTATTTTAACATAATATTATCTTAAAGTCAACAAAATATAAATATCTCAATTTGAGAGAATAGAAACAGGTTATATATCAAATATTTATAATCCATTATTTTTCTATTATTCACAGAATTTTAAAAATTACTTAACATAATATATAAATCATTCCCTGTGAAGAGTAATTAATTTCGCGTTTAAAATGTATCGAAATGAAAAAGGCTGTTTATCTTGGCATCTGTTTATCTTCTTTCAACCTGTTGTGGGCACAATTCCATTCTCTGAATAATGTAAAGATTAATGAAATTCAGGTTATTGGATCTCATAATTCTTATAAAAAAGCGATTCTTCCTGAAGTATATCGTTATTTGTTTCAAAAAGATACCATGAACGCTCTGCCAAGGATTCAGTATGAACACATCCCTATTCTTCAGCAGCTGGATCTGGGATTGAGAAATCTGGAAATTGATGTATATGCAGACAGCAAAGGAGGAAAATATGCCCATCCTAAAATTCTGGATCTGGTAAAGACCACCGAGCCTTTTGATCCGGAAGGTAAAATGAAAAAGCCGGGTTATAAGATGATCCATATTACAGATATTGATTATCAGACATGGTATTTTACATTAGAAGACTGCCTGAAGGATCTGAAAAAATGGTCTGATAAACATCCTGATCACGATCCGGTTTTTATAACGCTTGAACCTAAAGATGGAAAAGCCAATCAGTTTGGAACAGAGCCGGAACATTATACGTCAAAACTTTTTGATGATCTGGATAATGAGTTAAAAAAATATCTGGGAAAAGATAAAATAATTATTCCGGATGATATCCGTGGTTCTTATACAACACTTAATGAAGCTGTTGTAAAGAAAAACTGGCCTAAAGTAAGAGATGTAAAAGGAAAATTCCTTTTTGTAATGGATAACAATGGAGAAAACAGGGATTTGTATATTAAAGATCATCCTTCATTAAAAGGGAGAATGATTTTCACGAATTCCACTCCGGGAACTCCTGAATCTGCTGTTTTATTTATGAATGAACCCAAGAAAGACGATATTGTAATTAAAGATCTGGTTAAAAAAGGATACATCATCCGTACCAGAGCTGATGCCGATACCATGGAAGCACGAAGTGAGGATTATTCAAGGTTTGAGAAAGCTAAGGAAAGCGGCTCGCAAATCATTACAACAGATTATTATTATCCAAGCAAATTATTCAAATCCAATTATAAGGTAAGTTTTGATAATAACACTTATGAAAGAATGAACCCTGTAACAGGAAAATAGTCCTGTTTTGCTATTAGATTTATAATTGAGGAGGCTGTCTGAAAAGGCAGCCTTTCTGTTTTTCAAACACTAATGACGTTAATGTTTTTCACAAATAACACAGGAAAACAGAATACAATTTCTTGTATTTAATCACCGCAAAGTATTTTAAAGCAGTTAGTATTAGCCATGTAATGCCGAGCTTAGTCGAAGCATTTTAATTTTAAACACTAATGCTTTTCACGAATAGACACAACCAATCTATTAAACATAAGGCAAATGTTTATAAAGCACAGAGATTTAGAGCTTTCTTATTTCTTTCCTCCTCAAGTCTATTTCAAAATGATCTGCAGGATCTCCATGGGAAAGTAATGAAAGAATTCTAAAAACAGATTTCAACTGCTGAACAAATGGGTCATCTTTCGAGTCTTGCTCCTTGTACAATTTCTCCAATAACTGATACTGCTTCAGTCTCTCTTCGGGAATATCCTTTCTTGCCAGCTCATCTGCAGACTGAAACTTATATAGATCCAATAACAGATCATCAAAAGACCAGTTTTTAAAATCTTCAGATCTGATTCTTTTCTTTTTTAACTGATCTTTATTATGAATGAGTAAGAGAAGGTCTTCACCATTTAAATTTTTAGTCTTTTCAATAAAATCTTTTGGCCAGTCATCCGGAATCATCCGTAGGCGAACCAGTTCTTTTAAATGAAAGAGCATAAAATCATGATAGGATTTTGTCTTTAAAATATCTTTATTCCAAAGTATTTTACCTGTGCTGTTTTGTAAAGCTTCATATTCCTTTTCGTATAGAGGAAACAATTCATCGAAGCGGGGAACTTCATTTAAAACCTCGGTTGTCACCTCCATCTTATCAGGAGATTGGATGGTCAGAATTTTATATGCAGGAAGATAAGCTGCCAGTGATGGCACCTGAACATTCACCAAAATATTATCTCCTACCCTTCTGATACCGGTATCATTAATATGCATATGCCCAGCAAAATGAATTTGTAGTCCTGCTTCAGTAAATACTTTTGCTACTTCTTCCTGAGGAACACGTTCCAATTGCCACTTTTTCTCACCTAACAAGCTTTTAATTTCATGCGTTGCTCCATCATTGAAGTCAATCATAGGATAATGGGTAAAAGCAATCAGGGTTTTATTATTTTTCTTTGCTTCGGCAGCCAGTTTTTTTACCCATAGGATTAAATGCTGTTTGTTGGTCAGTACATTATTATAGCCAATAGCCGCTCCTTTATAGTTGGACGTATTTTCAGGGTGTTCATTGATGTTTTTCGGAACATAAGTATTCCCATCTATAGCAATCATCCATACATCTTTCACAGGTTCAACAATATAACTTAAATCCGGGACAGAAAACCTTTTGGCAACTTCATACATTCTTTGGTGATAATCCGCAGACTGCAACCCTTTTTTGTACGAATAATTTTTAAAAGAATCATGATCAAAGGGTGTACCCCAGTAGAAATCTTCTTTTTTAGGATAGAACCCAAAATCTTTTAATTCATTCAAAATTTCAAGATATCCGGATTCAGCAATATCTTTTGTGATCACTTTACCCGTTGATTTTCTGATATTTTCTTTGCTGTAAATCCCTAGTGTCTTTCCATCTTCTCCAAGAAAATCATCTTTCCCTCCATCGTTTCTGAAAGGTCCTACCGGATCATGGTTCCCTGTTGTCAAATAAAAACGAATTCCATATTTCTGATGATAATGTTCTAAAATAGCATGCAGCCCGCGAAGGTTATAAGCCTGCCCGTCATCCGAAAAGTCTCCGGGCATGGCTACGATTTTAATTCCTTTTGCAGCAATATCATCAAGCGCCTTGAGAAAAGCAAAATAGTTCTCATTGAAAATTCTTGTAGAATGCAATTGAGAATCCATTGTTCTCAGAATAGTAGGTTTTCCTGTTTTAGGATTTATAATTCCTTTAAAATCATGATCCGAAAAACTACCGTATAAATCCTGAAAATGTACATCGGAAAGAAATGCTATCTGAGCAGGTTTCTGTGCCGATAGAAATGCAGATATAAAAATTAAACAGGAGAATATTCTTTTATTCATCTTAAAATAAGACGAAATTAATGGAATAAGTAAGGATTTGTTTTAATTGAATTTTAAATAATTGTGAAGGAAAGTTATTCTGACATTATGGGATCAGTATTTCTTCCGCAGTATTTTTTAATAATATATGCAGTTGATTTTTTTAATTCCTTCTTGTTCTCCGGATCAATCCCATCCATCGTAAAAAACTCTACTTTCCCATTGACCTTTGAATACCATGTTTTTCCCAGTGCATTCTCTACTGTAAGCGTGTCTTTCCTTGTAATGCGTTTGAAATATTTAATCTGAATCGTATCCTTGGGAACAATAATCAATGAAGGATTTCCATCCTTACAATCAGTCGGTTTATATTCGTTTTTGTCCCAATACATACAGTTTTTTTCAATGCTTGCTATACTGAAAAAACTTAGTGGTTCATTTCTGTTTCTGTTTCCGGAAGAGCAATAATAATTCCCAATCAAAAAACTTCCAAGGATAAATATTCCTACCATGCCTAAGCTATTCTGCTTGACAAATTCCGGCATTTTAAAATGCTGCTCATTGATGATATTAATATTGATTTTGGAAAGCCTTTCTGATATTATCTCTTCATCCTGATCCACACTTATTTTTACTGTGGTCAGATTTTTTTTCTCATCATTCCTGATAAAAGTCCTTGAAAAATCTGTAAAATCTTTATAACCGATATACTGGCTCATTTTATTCAGTCTCTCCGGCTCAATATTCCTGCTGCTATTACCTTCAACAAAGTCTTCATAATATCGTATGAATGTTTTCTCTGAAATTTCATAAAATTTCAGGTTATCAATAAAACAAAGATGCAGATAAGAAGCCAATCCACTTTTTGTGGTTTTCTCTGACTCTTTTCTTGCCTGCTCAAATACTTCATTAATCAGTAGTTTTTTCTTGGACATAAACAGTGTTTTCGGGCATTACAAAGTAGATGAATTTCAATCATACCACATTACGGATTTCCGTAATAACTCCACACTTATTTACTGTCTATTGATGTCTATGTTTTGTCTAACATGTCGCTTCTTTTTTACCGCAAATTTGCCTTAGAAATCAACGAAAAAATAATCATTACAAAAAAAGCTGATTTCAAAAAACCAGAGAAAACAGAGGTTAAACTCCGGATTGGGAAGCAGATGTTTCACCTCCGTTTTTAAAGGTTCACTTCCCTAAAAAATTAAGAAGCGCTTCGAAATTTTAACAGTGTACAGCTCGCGATAAAAACTTCGCGAGAGGAAGAAATACGGTTTCAACTTCGAAAATTTTAAAGGAAATGATCCAATTTATTTTGATGCTATTAGGCTTAACCTTTTCAAATAATAATGCCAATACATCAGCAACTGCAAATAATAATGTAACTATACAATCCGAAGCAAGCTCTACAGACCTTGGAAGCTCTATGGCAGAAAGCGGAAGTGATGGTGATACAAGTGGAGAGACAGGACAGATATTACCTCCAAAAAAATAATTACTCAAAAGGACAATGAAAATTGTCCTTTTTTTAATACCTTTAGTTGCTATCAATTATTATCATGTATGCCGGGTATAAATTTCTAGGAGTCTTCCTTTTATTCGTTAGCTGCAACTTTTCCGAAAACAAGAATCCTCTGGTGAAAGCCCCTTCTGCTGAAGCGGACAAAATGTATAATGAAGCAACCGAACTCTATAATAATGATAATGAGAGGGCCTTTACTCTACTTTCAAAAGCAGAAAGTATCTATAAACTAAAGAATGACTCTTCCAATATAGCATCCTGTTTAACAACTAAAGCTATTATACTAAATGATATTGGTGATTATCTTAGCAGTAACGAAAGAGCTATTGATGCTTTAAATCTCTTAAAACTACCCAGAGATTCTAACTTTCTGCCATCAATTTATAACAATCTTGCAATTTCAGAAAAAAACCTCAAACATTATGAAGATGCTCTTGTCTGGTATCATAAGGCTTTGTATGCAAGTTCAGATAAACATCAGAAGATTATCATTAAAAATAATATTGCCGATGTCTATGGAAAACTGAAAAGGTATTACGAGGGAATCCGCATTTGTCAATCTTTGCTTAAGGATAAAAGTCTTCAACAATATGATATGGATTATGCCAGAGTTCTTGACAATTACAATTATATCAGCTGGCTTGAAAACAATGATTATAAAGCTGAAAAAGGCTTATTAGAGGCTTTTTCTTTAAGACAAAAAATCAATGACAAGTCCGGACTGATATCCAGTCATTCTCATCTTGCAGAATATTATTTATGTTTTGATAAGGCCAAAGCCCTTTACCATATCAATGAAAAATATCGCCTGGCAAAAGCAATCAAAAATCCTAATGATAGACTAGAAGCACTTGAGTTCTTGGTGAAAAATGATATAGGAGATCATTTACAGGATTATTTTACAGAATATCAGTATCTGAATGATAGTATTCAGCTGTCCAGAGATAAGGCAAAAAACAGATTTGCGCTGATAGAATTTGATGTAGAAAAAAAGAACGCAGAAAACCAACAATTAAAGATTATTACAGTTCAAAAACAAAACAGAATTTTAAAACAGAATGTTGTTTTAGGATTTCTGTCTTTAAGCCTTATTGGTGTTTGGGCATGGTATAAAAGAAGAAAAAAAAGATTGCAGCGGGAAAATGAGTTAAAAATAAAAGAGCATCAACTTCATCTTTCCAAAAAGGTTCACGATGTAGTCGCCAACGGTATTTATCAGGTAATGACCAAAATAGAAAATCAGGAACATTTTGATAAAGAAAAGGCTTTAGATGAGCTAGAGTTTGTATATGAAAAATCCAGAGATATTTCTTATGAGAAGACTACTTCCGAAAATAAGCAGGAATTCAGCAAGAGAATATCAACTCTTATTGCATCTTTTAATAACGAAAATGTAAAAACTTATCTGGCCGGAAATGATGAAAGTATTTGGAATACACTGAAAGAATTTACCCGTGAAGAGATCTACCAGGTAATGCGGGAACTTCTGGTCAATATGAAAAAACATAGTCATGCCACCCATGTTGTTTTCAAATTTGAAAGAAAAAATAATATCATACAAATTCAATATACAGACAATGGAATCGGCATTTCAGAAGGGATCACTTATAAAAATGGTTTGACAAATACGGGTTCCCGTATTGAAGCTATCCATGGAGAAATTATTTTTGACACTGAAACCGAAAAGGGATTGAAAATTTATATTTCATTTCCTGCTTCTTAAAAAAGAAAAAGAATGTTCAAAAAAATTTTAATAGCTGAAGATCACGAAAGCAGTAGTATTTCTGTACAGAAAACATTAGAAGACCTTAATATTTCCACCACAGATTATGTATATTATTGTGATGATGCACTAGCTAAAATTCAAAAATCCATTCGTGAAAATGATCTTTATGATTTGTTAATTACAGATCTTTCTTTTGAAGAAGACCACAATACACAAAATCTTAAAGATGGAAAAGAATTGATAAAAACCATTAAAAAGCTACAACCTTCTTTAAAAATCATTGTCTTTTCAGCGGAGCACAAATCCGGAGTGATAGACAATCTTTTTAATGAATATGGAATTAATGGTTTTGTTCGTAAAGCCCGTAATGATTCAAAAGAGCTGAAAAAAGCAATTGCTTCAACTTATGTAAATGAAAATTATCTTTCACTAGATCTTCAACAGGAAGTAAAGAAGCTCAACAATTATGAATTTTCCACGTATGATATCACCCTGGTCTCTTTATTATCCCAAGGCGTTTTACAAAAAAACATACCTGTATATCTTCAAACCAATGATATCAAGCCCAACAGCTTAAGCAGCATAGAGAAAAAACTGAACAGTATGAAAGAAGATCTTCAGATAACCAATAATGAGCAGCTTGTTGCTTTTTGTAAAGATTTGGGAATTATTTAATCCTTGTTAGAATTACTATTTTATAGAAACCTTTCATTTTTTTGGAAGGTTTTTTTGTTTTACGGCTTTCCGTAAGGATTTCGTTATAATACAATATATTTTTGATCTGAAAAAACAATCAAAAAATATCAAAATAATGGAAAATCACACTCAAAATGAAACGATATTCTACAATGACAGTTCTATAAAAGTTACACAGTCAAGGTTTATAACATATTCAAAAACATATACTATGAGGAATATCTCTTCAGTTTATATTTTTGAGATTATTAAAAGTAAAAACAAAGCCCTTCTACTGATCATTGTAGGTTTTCTACTGCTTTTCTCAAAAAATATTTTTTGGTTGGGAATAATAATTTTAATTCTAGGTCTTTGGTGGATCTACACTATTAAAAATGAATATGCAGTCCGAATAAGCACCAATGCTGGAGAAGTTAATAGTATTGTATCAAAAGACAGGGATTATATTCAGAAAATTGTAAATGCTTTAAATGAAGCTATTATTCATCGGGGATAAACAACATTAAAACAAACACCATGAAAAAACTAATTTTTACAGGACTTTTAGGCTTAGGAATAATATTCCCCTACAACCTCTCTGCTTATAATTCAACCAGTATCTCTTCAAAAGAATCTTCTGGCAAAAAACCAAGAAAAAGTAAAACAAATAAAAAAAGCAGGTCAAAAAGTTCGTCATCCCAAAGAACATTCACATCAAGCAAAGGCTGCTCATATAACGGACAGCAATTATATGTGGGATCTAGAGGCGGATGTTATTATTATTCGGGAAGCAGCAAACAATATGTCGATAGGTCATATTGTGCAAGCTGTAATTAATATATTTATGTGCAAAAATTTTGGGAATTATTTAATCCATTACGGATTTCCGTAAGGTTGTTTTTTTTAATAGTCTTAATTTTGATATAGGGAATGATGAAAAACTAATATCACCCAATATAATTTTATACAACAGTTCGAAAAAAGGTATCTCGTTTGAGATACCTTTTTATTTTCTTATCATTTCCGTATGCGGAATATCATCTTCAAGATATTTATTCCCTGTATCTTCAAATCCAAATCCACTGTAAAATCTTAAAAGATAATCCTGTGCAGATATTTTGATTTCAGAAGTATGAAAACGGTTTTCTATTGTTTCTATGGCATATTGGATCAGCTGTTTTCCAAGACTTTTTCCTCTCGCCTGCTCGGTAGTCAAAACCCTGCCGAAGGAAGTTTCATCATACTTTATTCCCTTATCAAATACACGGCAGTAGGCCAGTACCTGTCCGTTTTCTTCAGCCCAGATATGAACTCCTTTCTGATCATAATTATCCAGATCGGGATAAGGACAGTTCTGCTCAATAACAAAAACATCAATACGCGCCTTCAGTACTGCATACAATTCAGGAACGGTAAACTCATCAAACGTTTTTATTTTCCAGACCATATTACTCATCGAAACTTATATTATTATTCGTTAAAAACTCATTGGTTTTTTGTATAAAATCAAGGATCTTATTTCCACCCTCTTTTTTTTCCGCAGAAGTAATATACAGCTCAGGAAGATCTTCCCACGTTTTATGAAGTTCAGCCTTATAGTCTTCAACATTTTTGACAACTACGTTCGGCTTTAGTTTATCTGCCTTGGTAAAGACAATGGAAAATGGTATTCCACTTTCCCCGCACCACTGTATGAATTCCAGATCAATTTTCTGTGGACTGTGTCTTGAATCTACCAAAACAAAAAGGTTCACCAGATTTCTTCTGTTCAGAATATAATTGGTGATCAGTTTTTCAAAATCCTTTCGCTGAACTTTTGAAACCTTTGCATACCCATATCCCGGTAAGTCGGTAAGATACCAGTTTTCATTCACCAAAAAATGATTGATTAGCTGAGTTTTTCCCGGAGTTCCCGAAGTTTTAGCCAAATCTTTATGATTCATCATCGCATTGATCAGTGATGATTTTCCTACGTTCGACCTTCCGATAAAAGCATATTCGGGAATATTTGGCTCAGGGCATTCCTGCCATTTTCCACTACTCTTTACAAACTCTGCTGTCTTGATAATCATTTTGAATGTATTTTAGAAAAATAAACCATTAAGAAAAGCTCTTAATGGTCATTTATTATTATGTATTTAAACTTTATCTTTTATCCAGTTGTACAGGATTTCATTGAATTCATTTGGCTTTTCCATCATGGCTGCATGCCCGCAATGGTCTATCCAGAATAAATCCGAATTGGGAATAAATTTGTGCATATCTTCTGCCACTTCCGGAGGAGTCACATTATCCTGTTTACCCCAGATCAGACACGTAGGTGTCACAATCTTCGGAAGGTCATTTAACATATTGTGTTTGATGGCACTTCTTGCCAGCATTACCGTTTTTATTCCTTTCATTCTGTCATTCACTACTGCAAAAACTTCATCCACAAGATCTTCTGTTGCCACCTTTGGATCATAGAAAACTTCTTCCGTCTTCTTTCTGATATAAGATCTGTCATTTTTTCTTGGAAAGCTGTCTCCGAAAGTTCTTTCATACAATCCGGAACTTCCTGTAAGAACAAGATTCTTTACAAGATCAGGTCTTGCCAAAGTCAAGATAAGTCCTACATGCCCTCCCATTGAGTTTCCTACAATGCTTACAGGTTCTGAAATATGACTTTCTATAAACTTGATAATATATTTTGCGATAGTGGTAAGATTCGTATTGAGTACAGGAAGATCATAGATGGGTAATTGAGGAACATATACTTTGAACCCCCTTTCCGAAAAAAAATCTACCATTTTATCGAAATTACTCAAACCACCCATTAACCCGTGCAACAGCACTAATGGATGTCCTTCTCCCGCTTCTACATAGGAATATTTCTTTTCTTTTTTTGTACTAAATATCATAAAACGCCTTAATAAAGCCTTGCAAAAATACAAATTAAACCTCAAAAAAATTTTGATTATCCTAATTTAAGATAAAAATAATATAATATTCTCCTTTTTAACTTTTTTTTTCGAAACCGCTTTATTATGGCTTAAATAACACTTTTTACAAGTCTCTTCATATCAGTATTTTACATTATTGAAATTCAATCTTTAATAAAACTTATTAACATTGAGTCAAAAAGTGGGAAAAAGTGGGAAATTTTGGAAATTATTATATAAATTTGTCCCAAATGAAAAATTTCATTGGGACATATGAGTGCAAAATTGACGACAAAGGCCGCTTGAAAGTTCCTTCATCTTTAATTAAACAGATGGAAAACTTCGAAGACAAGGCATTTGTAGTCAAAAGATCTGTGTTCCAACCCTGCCTGGAAGTCTATCCTATGAATGCATGGGACAAACTGATGGGCAAAATTAATAAACTGAACAGATTCATAAAAAAGAATGCTGATTTCATACGAATGTTTACGGCAGGAGTAAAGACAGTAGAATTGGATAATGCAGGAAGATTACAGATCTCCAAAGACCTGACGATTTTCGCAAATCTTCAAAAAGATATTGTGATTACCAGCGCGGGAGAGCTCTTCGAAATTTGGGATAAAGATGCCTATGAAAAGGTAATCGCCACCAATGAAGCTGATTTTGCAAGCCTTGCCGAAGATGTGATGGGCTCTTTTGACGAAGAATAGCGATAGTAGGTTATTAATTAATAGTATTAAATAAAAAACACAATTAAGCATGTATCATAACCCCGTTTTGTTGAAGCAGAGTGTTGATGATTTGGTGACGAATCCTGACGGAATATATGTGGACTGCACCTTTGGAGGCGGAGGCCATTCAAGAGAAATCTTGAGCAGACTTTCCGACAAAGGGAGATTGTTCAGTTTTGATCAGGACCTGGATGCACTTAAAAATACAATTGATGATCCCAGATTTACATTGGTTAATCAGAATTTCAGGTTTCTGGAAAACTCATTACTGATGTACGGAGTTCCTCAGGTGGATGGTGTTTTGGCTGACCTGGGTGTTTCTTCACATCAGTTTGATGAAGCAGACAGAGGTTTTTCCACAAGAAGCAACGCTCCTTTGGATATGAGGATGAATGTAATGCAGAATCTGGATGCCAAAAGAGTGATCAATGAATATGAAGAAAGCGAACTTGCAGACCTTTTCTACCACTATGGAGAATTAAGAGAAGCAAGAAAGCTGGCAAGAGAAATTGTTCATCACAGAAAAACAAAAAGTATAGACACTACGGAAGACCTGAAAAAACTGTTCAGCTATATTCCGCCTCACAAGGTTAATAAGTTCTATGCTCAGCTTTTTCAGGCGATAAGAATTGAAGTAAACCAGGAACTTGAAGTATTGAAAGAAATGCTGGTTCAGGCTTACAATGTTTTAAAACCGGAAGGAAGATTAGTCGTTATTTCTTACCACTCTCTGGAAGACCGTTTGGTAAAAAGATTCCTGAAAAACGGAATGTTCGAAGGAGAACCGGAAAGAGATATCTACGGAAATTATAAAAAGGCATTCGAATTGATAAAGAGTAAAGCAATCATTCCTGATGATCAGGAAATCGAAGAAAACTCAAGAGCAAGAAGTGCCAAAATGAGAACAGGAATTAAAGTATAAATGATAACAGATAACTGGTCAATGATTTTAAAATATCAATCATCATTGATCATTAATCAACCATAAAGAAAGCTTTGGCAAAAAGAACAACAAATCGCCCCCAGAAAAGACTCACTTTTATAGACATTATAAAAGGAAACTTTCTGAATCGTGATGAGATCAAAATACATTACAGGTATTTTCTCTTGTTGTTTATCCTGATGATGGCCATGATTTATACCAATCATCTCGTCAATAAAAAAATAAAAATTGTAAACGCCTTAAAGGAAGAAACAGAAGAATATAAATCACGAAACGCTTACGCCCAGAGTAAGCTGATCAAAGTAAAAATGGAATCAGAGCTGGGGAAAGAGGTTGCCCGGGATTCATTGATGACCCTGGAAAACCACCCTCATAAATTGCTAATAAAACTGGACAGTACAGATGCAAAAGCAAAATGAATACGACAATAAACGTAAGAAAACGTTACGATGGGGCTACCTCTTTGCAGTGGTAGCTTTGTGCGTGTTTGTCATGTTCCTGGCAAGAATTGTCATCCTGCAGAACACCAATGTTCAGGAAATAAAAGATGATTACATTAATAAAAACTATCGTGAGGCTACCTTAAAAGCTGCCCGCGGTAACCTTTTTGCTTCCGATGGTTCTATTCTCGCAACCACAGTGATGCGATATGACATCTATCTTGATTTCAAAACAATGAAAGATACGGTGTACTCCAACAACATTGGAGCACTGACGGATTCTTTGAGCAAAATGTTCGGAAAATCCAGAGGAGAATTCAGACAGAAGTTTGACGAGCAGAAGAAAAAGAAAAACCAGTACTATACCCTGGTAAAAGGACTGGATTTCGATCAATACGACAGAATCCGAAAGTTTCCTATCTTCAAAAGAGGTAAAAACAAAGGAGGATTTATTGTTGACAGAAATTATAAAAGAGAATTGGCTACTTCAGAAATCGGAGCCGGAACCATCGGAATGGATAACGGAGAGCTTAGATCAGGACTGGAAGGAGCTTTCTCAAAATATTTAACCGGAACTGACGGAAAAAGATTAGAACAGAGAATCAATTCTTCCCAATGGAAACCTATTGATTTCTGGAAAGTTCAGGAACCTGTAGACGGAGAAGATGTGTATACCACCTTAGATCTTAGAATTCAAGACATTGCACACTCCGCTCTTGAGAAGCAGCTGATTAATTTCGAAGCTAAACACGGTACCGTAATCGTGATGGAAGTTGAAACCGGAAAAGTACGTGCTCTCGTTAATCTAAGAAGAGCAGAATCAGGAGATTACGAAGACTCTTACAACTATGCCCTGAAAGATAATATCGAACCCGGATCCACTTTTAAAACCATTTCTCTTCTGGCCGCAATGGATGACGGATTCATCGATGAAAATACAACAGTAAATGTTGGAAACGGAGTTTGGGTATATGCAAAACAGAGAATCTCTGACGGTCACGGAGGAGGAACTTATGACATCAGTGATGTGTTGGCGAAATCCAGTAACGTAGGAACATCAAAGCTGATCACAAAATATTATGCAGAAAAGCCACAGATCTTCCTTGATCACCTGAGACGTTGGAAATTATTCGACAAAATGGATATAGAGCTTCCAGGAATTACAAAACCGAAGATCGTAACTCCACAGAATAAAAGATGGAATGCTGCAACCCTGGCCTCTATTTCTTACGGATATTCTTCTAATATCAACCTGCTGCAATTGACAACTTTCTACAACGGAGTTGCTAATGGAGGTAAAATGCTTAAGCCATTATTCATTGATAAGATCATGAAAGACGGAAAGGTAATGTACAATGCAAAACCTGAAGTAATGGTGAACAAAATGGCCTCTGAAAAAGCCATTAAAATGATGACCAGCGCTTTAACCAAAGCCGTAGAAAAAGGAACAGGACGAAGCATCTTTACTCCTAACCTGAAAATGGCAGGAAAAACAGGAACCGCAAGATTTGAATACTGGCTGCCAGGTCCAATGAAGTACCGTGCATCCTTTGCAGGATTTTATCCGGCTGACGCTCCAAAGTACACTTGTTATGTAATGATTAGTGAGCCTAACACAGCAAAAGGATTTTATGGAGGTTCCGTTTCAGCACCGGTGTTTAAAGAAATTGCAGGAAAAACATTCCTGAAAACACCTCAGAATATTGAAAAAGAAATGCTCGTAGACAAAAAGGTAAACCTGAGCAAAATGGTTGAACCTAACGTTAAAGTAGCAGTAAATGATAAGCAGATGCCTAATGTAGTAGGATTAATTGGTAAAAACGTAATCCCTCAGCTGGAAAACCTAGGCTACCGTGTCGACTATAAAGGAGTAGGAAGAATTAAAGAACAATTCCCTCTGGAAGGCACAACAATCAGTAAAAACCAGAGAATTTATTTGTCTCTGCAAAATTAAAACAAGGTTCCGAAAGGACCATTTAAACCAAAATAGGGCAAAGCCTTATTGATAAAGATGATTATAACAGAATTAGTAAACAGAATCCCAGTCTTGGAAATTCACGGTGATAGCAGCCGTGAGGTTACTGAATTGGTGATCGACAGCAGAAAGGTTACAGAAAACTCTCTTTACATTGCTATGAGGGGAACCGTAGTGGATGGTCATTCATTCATTGCATCTGCTATTGAAAAAGGAGCTGCCGCAATCGTTTGCGAAGAATTCCCTGAAACATTGGCTGAAAACGTAACTTATGTTCAGGTAAAAGATTCATCTAAAGCCCTAGGTCATCTTGCCTCTAATTTCTATGGAAACCCTTCACAGAAGCTGAAACTGATAGGAGTTACAGGAACCAACGGAAAAACATCTGTTTCTACCCTTCTTTTTGACGTTTTCAAAAATCTGGGATACCCAGCGGCTTTACTTTCCACTGTTGAGATCAGAATTGGTGAAGAAATTATTCCAGCTACCCACACTACTCCTGATGTGATTACCATCAACAGGATTTTAGCTGAAGCCGTAGAAAAAGGATGTGAATTTGCTTTCATGGAAGTAAGCTCACACGGAATTGCCCAAAACAGAATTGAAGGATTACACTTCAAAATAGCGGGCTTCACCAACCTTACTCATGATCATTTGGATTACCATAAAACATTCGAAGAATATTTAAAAACAAAGAAAAGATTCTTCGATCAATTAGAAGATACAGCCATTGCCATCACTAATGTAGATGACAAAAATGGCAACATCATGCTTCAGAACACTAAGGCAGCAAAGAAGTCTTACGCTTTGAAAACCATGGCAGACTATCACGGAAAATTATTGGAAGTGGATTTCAACGGAATGCTGCTGAACTTCAATGGAAAAGAATTCTGGACGACACTGACCGGGAAATTCAATGTATACAACTTGCTGCTTGTATTCGGAATTGCTGCAGAACTAGGTTTTGAGCAGGATGAAATTCTTCAGGCCATCAGCAAATTAAAAAGAGTTTCCGGAAGATTTGAAACATTCAAATCTGATGGTGGAATTTTCTTTATCGTAGATTATGCGCACACTCCGGATGCATTGGAAAATATCCTGGACAGCATCAACGATATCAGAACCAAAAACGAAAGATTAATCACCGTATTCGGATGCGGAGGAGACAGAGATCACTCCAAAAGACCTGAAATGGGAAATATTGCCTCCAAAAAATCAACACTGGCAATCATAACTTCAGATAATCCGAGAACTGAAGATCCTGCACAGATCATTAAAGAAATTGAAGCAGGCGTTGAACCTCAGAATTTCAGCAAATACACTTCAATTCCGGACAGAAAAGAAGCCATAAAAATGGCCATAAAGTTTGCAGAACCTAAAGATATCGTCCTAGTTGCCGGAAAAGGCCACGAGACCTATCAGGAGATAAATGGTGTGAGACATCATTTTGACGACAAAGAAGTAATTAATGAGCTTTGGAAATTAATGTCCAAGTAAATTGAAAGATTAAATTCATTTAAAAATTTAAAAATTTGGTATGGCGAAGAATTTTGAAAATTTCCCTGTATATATCAAAAGTTTAGATCTTATTGAAAAAGTCTATATTTTTCTTCAAAGTCAGAGTTTTGAAAAAGAATTTGAATTTAATAACCAGATAAAAAGAGCGAGTTTTTCAATTAGCAACAATATTGCGGAAGGCTCAGAATATAATAATAACAGACAATTTATTAGATATTTAAAAATTGCAAAAGGCAGCTGTGCAGAAGTGAAAAGCATGCTGATTGTAAGTAAAAGATTAAAATTAGGTGACAAAATAAAGCCGAAGAAATTATCATCCTTTCAAGAGAGGTTTCTTCAAACATATCAAACTTTATTAAGTATTTAAGTGAAAATATTGAGAAACCCAATCTTTAAATCTTTAAATAAATTAAATTTTTAAATAATAAAAACCAGAAACATGCTATACTATCTATACGAATATCTAACCGACCATGGAATTCACGTTCCGGGATTAGGAATGTTGAAATACATCTCCTTCCGTGCCGGAATGGCTGTATTATTCTCACTCATCATTGCTCTTGTCTTCGGAAAAAGAGTAATCAATTACCTGAGAACAAAACAGATGGGAGAATTGGTACGTGATCTGGGATTGGATGGTCAAAAACAAAAAGAAGGAACTCCTACCATGGGAGGGCTTATCATTATTTTGGCAACCATCATTCCGGTATTGCTGTTTACAAGAATCACCAATGTGTACATTGTGCTGCTGCTGGTTTCTATGTTCTGGATGGGTGCTATTGGTTTCCTGGATGATTATTTAAAGAAAATCAAAAAAAATAAAGACGGTTTAAGTGGTAAATTCAAAATTGTAGGACAGGTCGGATTAGGGCTAATTGTCGGAATTACAATGTATTTCCACCCGGATATTACCGTAAAAAGAAAATATGCGGATGCTAAGGTGGTGAACAGAAACAACGTAGAGCAAAACTTTATGCCTACAGAGAAAATTACTGTTTCTACCGTTCCTTTTGCAAAGAATAATGAGTTCGACTATAGTGGAATGTTATTTTGGATGAATGATAAAGATGCCCATGAGTGGGCATGGATTGTCTTTATTCCCATTGTAATCTTTATTGTAACAGCCGTTTCGAATGGAGCTAACATCACAGATGGAATTGACGGTCTTGCAGCAGGAACAAGTGCCATTATACTGCTCACGCTGGCCCTTTTCGCTTACCTTTCCGGGAATATCATCTTTGCAGACTACCTTAATATCATGTTCCTTCCCAATATGGGAGAGACCACCATTTTTGCCGTGGCAATGGTAG